>VYLF01000169.1_pt1 | contig 51858 bp, 62 predicted proteins | sample 5114371 | NCBI WGS metagenome assembly VYLF01 (sample SAMN12291773, study PRJNA351875) | freshwater metagenome | isolation source: freshwater lake | place: USA: Michigan, Kent Lake | collected 2013-08-15 | reverse complement strand
AAAATATTTTGGCCGCAGGGCTTGCGGTGTCAGTCTGTAGAGCGACCATAAGACCAGAACAGAGTAAATCTGTTAAGGCAGGTGCGAAAAATCCTTCGGGACAGAAGCAGAAACTCAAATCGTGAGGTTTGGGAATCGCCGTCCGTTTACGGCGGTGAGGATGTCAATGTTACATTAATTCTGCGCCAACCCCTGTCAACCCCAATCACCGATAAAATAGGGATGAAGTGTTAAGTAGCTTGAGTGTTTATGCAGTCTCCCGAACCGTTCGATACTAAATATACCCCAGAGGAAGTGGAAGTGGAAATCGAAACCGACGATTTTCCCCCCGTTGCTACCCCGGTTAGTTTCGCTGCCACTCTCGAAAAAGTGAAAACTTGGTACGGCAGCCTGTCCACACCGGCACAGGTAGTCGTGGCAGTGGCGGGGGTTTTTGTGGCTCTTTCGATTTTAACGGCGATTTTACGCCTAGTCAGCGCAGTTTTAAGCGCTTTAATCCTTGCCGCTATCGTTTATCTCATCTATCGTTACATCCTCAAACCGAAAGTTTAGTCGGCTATGCACATTTTCTGTTCAATGTCAAGAGTTTAGTTGATAAAAAAAATTTATGGAAGAAGCGGACACCAGAGATATCTTGGGGGAAAATGTGGCTAAGTTGGGACTGGCCCAGATCCAGCGTCATCTATTTCTCTGCTGCGATCAGACTAAGCCAAAATGCTGTGACAAGGAAGACGGGTTAGAAGTGTGGGATTATTTAAAGAAGCGGTTAAGTGAATTACAACTCGATCGCCCCAGCGCGAACCGTCCGGGCTGTATTTTTCGCACTAAAGCCAACTGTTTGCGGGTTTGTAGCCAAGGGCCGATTTTATTAGTGTACCCGGAAGGAGTCTGGTATGGAAGGGTAAACAAGGAAGCGATCGAAAGAATTATCCAAGAACACCTAATCGGTAATCAAATCGTCACCGAATATGCTTTCCTTTGCCACGATTTACCGGCAATTTCCCTGAACTGTCCAGAAGAAGAACCCGAAACAATAGAGGAAAACAGGGTTAAAACTAGCTGAAACCCTAATTAATTGCACATATCTAACTACCTGTTGCCTCTTGCCTATCGATCCTTTGTCCGTCTCCATTCCCCCAACCCTGCAGCGTGGAAAATACCGATGAAAGAGACCAACAAAGACAATAAACAACTTTTACTCATCGACGATGACCCGAATTTAATACTTTTGGTGAAGGATTATCTAGAGTTTCGTGGTTATAGGGTGACAACCGCAGAAAACGGTCCCGAAGCCCTAGAAATCCTCGAACGCGGGGCAAATACTGCCAAAGCAGCAGAAATCCCCGATATGATTATCTGTGATCTGATGATGCCGGAAATGGACGGTTATGCCTTCCTCGAAAAAATTCGTCAGGACAGTCGTTTTCGTTGCATTCCCGTGATCTTTCTCTCCCCTAAGGGTCAAAGTCAGGACAAGGTAACAGGTTTAACCGCCGGGGCCGATGTCTATATGGTCAAACCCTTTGAACCGGAAGAATTAGTGGCCCGGGTGGAGTCTTCCCTTAAACAAGCGGGCCGGTTGCTGAAACGCAGCACCCGCATCCATTCCCCGGATGTCACCCCTGTTCAAGTCCCGGGTAATGTGGAATTAACCCCAACGGAGTTAAAAGTAGTACAATTGGTCGCCCAGGGCATGGCTAATCGGGAAATCGCCGAAAAACTCAATGTTAGTCAACGGACAATCGAAAGTCATGTGTCGAATATGCTTCATAAAACCGGTCTTCATAATCGCACGGAATTGACCCAATGGGCGATCAAAAGTAATAAGCTCTTGACTATCTAGAGCTTGCTGAAAAACTTTTTCAGCAAACCCTAAGTAGGTTGGTCTCTTGGAACGAAACCCAACAGATACCCTCTTAAATCAACAGAAGCGAGTTTATTTTTTTCTAATTTCTGCTACTTTTGATACAGATTTTTTAGTTTTTTTATAGTAAAGGAGTCAGGTTTATTCCCTCAATATCAGAAAAAAAAAGAGCCTCTCTTGGCCCTTGGCTGAAAAATGTTCACAATGTCAGATTAGGGGCGCAAGCTTTGCGCCCCTACATTGCAGCTGCTGTGATTGGTAGGGGCGTATAGCGTACGCCCTTCATTTGGCAGTTAGAACAGGTTTCTCGCCTGTTCTAACCTATGGCTGACTTAAGCCGGTCTTCCCTCCACCACCTTATCGATTAAACCGTAGGCGACGGCTTCCTCGGCGGAGAGGAAATAATCGCGGTCAGTGTCTTTTTCGATGCGTTCGATGGTTTGTCCGGTGCGATTAGCCATAATTTCGTTTAATTGCTGGCGAATACGCAGGATTTCCTTAGCTTCAATGTCGATATCCGTCGCTTGCCGGCGCCCGGTTCCGCCCATGGGTTGGTGAATCATAATCCGCGCGTGGGGAAGGGCGAGACGCTTACCCGGACTACCGGAAGCCAGTAAAAATGCCCCCATAGAGGCCGCTAATCCCACACAAATAGTCACCACTTCCGCTTTGATGTACTGCATGGTGTCGTAGATGGCCATACCGGCGGTAACGGAACCCCCCGGCGAGTTGATATAGAGATAGATGGGTTTAGTGGGATCTTCCGAGTCGAGATAAAGCATTTGGGCCACAAGGGCATTGGCTAACCCGTCGGTGACTTCCTGCCCCAAAAAAAGAATGCGTTCCACCGAAAGACGGCTGTAAATGCTAATCCACTGTTCGTATTGGCTACCCGGCAGACGGTAGGGAACTTTTGGCACACCGATAGGCATAATTGGTAACAACTCCTGCTAATTTGTAATAAATCTTAACTAACTTGGGCGAGGGGTTTCGGTAGTTCCTTGCGACTTTCGAGAACGCGATCGATTAATCCGTAGTCTTTCGCCTGTTGTGGGGTGAGATAGAAGGTGCGATCCATATCTTTCGCCAGTTTTTCGGTGGTTTGACCCGTATTTTTCGAGAAAATCTCTAACATCGTCTGTTTGTTAGCGATTACTTCTTTGGCGCGAATCTGGATATCGGTGGCTTGTCCTTGGGCCCCGGTGCGGTTTTGGTTGAGAACAATGGTAGCGTGGGGTAAGGAGGCGCGAAAACCCTTGGTTCCTGCGGAAAGAATCATCGCTGCAGTTCCCATGGCCTGCCCGATACAGATAGTATGAACGGGAGGTTTAATGTAGTTGAGGGTGTCACAGATGGCGAAAGCTTCCGTTTCGTAGCCGATCGCGTCCCCCGTGTACCAGGATGTGCCGGTAGAGTTGATATAGAAGAAAATCGGTTTTTCGGGATCGTCAAATTGCAGGTAGAGCAGTTGGGCGATAATTAATTCCGTCACGTCCACCCCGACATTGCGCTTGACATCATCGGAGGAAAATAAGGGCAACCCCAGATAGACAATTCTCTCTTTGAGCAGGAGAGATTCTAAGTCCGGTGGTGGTGTCCGATAGGCTGCATCCCCATAATAGGCAGTTTGTACCGCTTTAATCACTGAGTTCATCGAGTTTTTCCGTCATACACAGTATCCTGCTTTTGATTTTAACGTAATCGGGTTGACCGATTGCGTGGGGGTATTTTTAGCTAGGTTCGTCCCCAAGAATCTCTCATCGACTGCTAGAAAATTGACATCTCCCCGTTCTCAAGAGATGGGAATTCTCATCGGTGATCCTAAATCTGGTTATTAAAAACTGATTATTTATTCCCCCTTTTGCCTATTCCCTGTTGCACGAGTGCCTGTCCTTATAAGTAGCCTATAATCAACGGATTTGGTATGACTAGAAGCGGGTTGAAACCGGGCTTCTACTCGATTACGATATATTTTAGAAAGCCTGACTAACTTATATTGTTGAGGCATCGTCAAAGATGCTCTACCCACCTTATCTAGAGAAACCGCCGGAACGGGCAACACCAGAACAAATGTCAAATCCTGTCATCAGCTGCCCGCGCATTTAAATTGCTTGTTCAGATGAGGCACTCTTGCACTCTTGCAACAGTAAAAGGATTGGGGGAGATGTAGCTCATCTAAGGATAGGCGGTTAAGATGCGTCTTAGCTTACCCAACTTCACGGCGGGTTAATGGTAAGTGTTCAAAGTTAATCGGTCTGATTTTCCCCTGAGTAAGGAAGATTTATCGAAACTAAGTAGCTGGTTATAATTAAATTAAAAATGGATTTTAAGTTCGATCCCCCCTAGCCCCCCTTGATAAGGGGGGAAGCCGAAGGCGGGGGGATCCCCCTTGATAAGGGGGGTGCCGATCCCCCCTTAGTCCCCCCTTAATCCCCCCTTGATAAGGGGGGTGTCTGATAATTTTTAACGCCTACCTACTTATCACAAACAATGCTAACCCATGAATCATATTTTTTCTGCTATTGATTTTCAGGCAATTAAAAATAACCCTAACTTTAAGGAAGACAGCGTTAGAGAAGTGATTATTTTGCCTCTTTTAACAAGTTTGGGCTACCAAGAGGATAATATCGAAAGAAGTAAAACCCTACGGCATCCCTTTTTAAAGGTTGGCAGTAAAAAACGTCCGATAAATTTAATTCCTGACTATGTTCTCAAAGTTAATCAAAGTTATGCTTGGGTATTAGAGGCTAAAAAACCAACGGAAAATATCTACGAAGGTGATTCAGTAGAACAGGTCTATAGTTATGCGAGTCATCCTGAAATCAGAAGTAATTATTTTGCTCTTTGTAATGGCCTAGAATTTAGTTTATTTAAGACCCTCGATACCAGTACACCTATCTTATATTTTTCCCTTGATGAAATTACCTATAGTTGGCAAGAGTTGACCCAGTATTTAGCGCCAGATAGATTTCAAGTGGGGAAAAGTTTTAGTTATCAAAGCCATTCCCCAATCAGTCGCAAAACTTTTGACTACTCAAGTCGTCCCTTATTAAACCCAATTGAAGTCAAAAAAAGAGCAGCTAAAAGACATTTTGGTGTGCATGGATATTTTACTAAACAAGCATGGAATGTGGTGGCAGAATATATTAAAAACTTTAGTCAACCGGGAGATGTCATTCTTGATCCTTTTGGCGGTAGTGGAGTGACGGCAATTGAAGCTTTAATGAATAACCGCAAAGCGATTAGTATTGATATTAACCCTCTGGCTATTTTTCTTGTTAATTCTTTAATTAGTCCCGTTGATTTTGATGATTTAAGTCAGGCTTTTGAACGAGTTAAATTAGCCTACCAAGAGCGAGAACCGCAAACCAAAGAAGCAATAACAAAGGCACTCAATACCTATCCCTATCCCCAAGGCTTGAAACTGCCTAAAGGTTCTGATGTGGCTACTGTTGAACAGTTATTTAGTAACAAACAATTAGCTCAACTAGGTTTATTAAAACAGCTGATTAAACAAGAACTAAACGAGAATGTTAGAGAGTCTTTAATGTTAATGTTTTCTGGCCTATTAACTAAAGCTAATTTAACTTATCATACCTCTAAAGTTGCCACTCAAGATGGACAAGGAAATGCTTCAGCTTTTCAATATTACCGTTATCGCATAGCACCTAATCCTAAAGATATTGATTTAATTACCTATTTTGAATTGAGATTTAAAAAGATAGTTGCTGCTAAAAAGGAGATGACGTATTTTATTAATAAAAATACCATCAACTATGCCAAAATTGTTAAAGGAACAGCGACAGACTTAAATTTTATTGAAAATGAAAGCGTTGATTATATTTATACCGATCCTCCCTACGGAAAGAAAATTCCCTACTTAGATTTATCAATAATGTGGAATGCTTGGTTAGATTTAGAAGTGACGGAAAAGGACTATCAATTAGAAGCTATTGAAGGTGGAACAATCCAAAAAAGTAAACAGGAATATAATCAATTAATTGCCCAAAGTATTCGAGAAATGTATCGAGTTTTGAAATTTGAGCGATGGTTATCCTTTGTCTTTGCTCACAAAGATCCTGAGTTTTGGCATTTAATTTTAGATACCGCAGAAAGTTGCGGATTTGAATATGTGGGAGCAGTGCCACAAAAAAATGGACAAACGAGCTTTAAAAAGCGGCAAAATCCCTTTACAGTTTTATCAGGACAGTTAATTATTAATTTTCGGAAAGTTCCCACTCCCAAAGCGGTAATGAAAGCTAACTTAGGCATGGATATCACCGAGATTGTCATGCAAACTGTTGAAGGAATTATTGCTAAAAATGATGGGGCAACCCTAGAACAAATTAACGATGAATTGATTATTAAAGGTTTGGAATTAGGGTTTTTAGATTTACTAGCCAAGGAGTATTCAGACTTGACTCCAATTTTGTTAGATAATTTTGATTATGAGGAAAAGACTGAACTATATACCATCAAAAAAGACAGTAAGTTTAAATCAAAAATCGATGTTAAATTGAGAATTAAATACTATTTGATTAGCTATTTGAGAAGGATGGAAAGAGATAATAAAAGCTCTAGTTTTGATGATATTGTTTTTAATATATTACCTCTGTTAAAAAATGGCACAACTCCCGAAAATCAGACGATTCTAAGCGTCCTCGAAGATATTGCCCAGAGAGTTGGTGATGATAACTGGCGCTTAAAACAAGAAGGACAATTGAGTTTATTTTAAATCCAGTGGCAGCACACTTTGTTCTTTTTGTCAAAAAAACTTTCTCTTTGCAACAAAACTACACAATTAATTGATCAACGGGTTGGCTTAAAAAAGGCTCTTTAACTGCCAGTTGTTGCTGTTGCTGAATAGGTGAGTGTAGATTTAGCAAGGGTTTTCAGGATCAACAGACAGCTAAAAACCCCAAAAAGCACAGAGAAACCCATCATTTCATACTGCGAAATTATACCATAATCGCTGGAAGTATTGCAACCTCGTAAACAAATGAGAATTTTTTTCAATAAATTCTTAATAAAAGATAAATATTGCGAAATGTAAATTTTAATATGCTTAACTATTAAAGCTTGTTTGATATAAAAAACTTATAATACTAAATCCGTTGAGTAACGCACAGAAAACGGGTTTCTCCGAGAAACCCGTTTTCTACTCAGGCACTCATGCAAGAGGCAAAAGAGGGAATAAATAATCAGTTTTTAATAACTGGATTTAGTATAAGTAGGGAGGCACAATTATTTGTAGGATGGGTTAGCGGTAGCGTAAACTATGCGGGCGTTGGGTTTCATGCTTCAACCCAACCTACTGATCACTGATTACTGATGACTGATCACTGATTACTGATTACTGATCACTGATTACTGAATTGATTCTGAGAGAAACTTTAAACAGGAGTGACAACTGCTGTTAAAGCCGCCGTAACCGCGTCCATCGGTTGATTACCGTCGATATGGTTAAGAGTGCCTTTTTGACCGTAATAATCTAAAACGGGGGCAGTTTGGTCGATATAAACCTGTAGGCGACGGGCGATCGTTTCTTTAGTATCATCTTGACGACCCCGTTGCATGAGACGCTCAATTAAGACCGTATCTGGTACAGCCAAATTAACCACAAATGTGTAACTATCGGCCAATTCTTCCAGTAATGCGTCTAAAAAGCTCGCCTGTGCCACCGTGCGGGGAAAACCATCAAGAATCCAACCCTTAGCACTGTCAGGCTGTTTTAAACGTTCCTGAATTAAACCTAATAACAACTCATCGGGGACTAATTCGCCCTTTTCCACATAAGCTTGTGCTTGCTGACCAAGTTCTGTCTTCTCTGTAATTGCTTGACGTAAAATTTCACCGGTAGAAATATGGGGAATCGTCAGAGATTCCGCTAATTTTGCCGCTTGGGTTCCTTTTCCCGATCCGGGCGGTCCCAAAAATATCACACCGATCCGTTTGCTCATGGATTAAATATAGGGTTTTAAGGTAAAAAACAACCAGTAACCGCTAAAAGGTCACTGGTTAACTATCTAACTACTTTTTAATCATGTCCTCATAGCGTTGAGACATGACATAGGTTTGAATTTGTTTGGCGGTATCGATCGCCACCCCCACCAGAATTAACAGGGAAGTTGCCCCCAAACCGCGAAAAGTGGTGACACCGGTGGCGCTTTCTACTACAGTCGGCACAGTAGCCACCAAACTTAAAAAGAGAGCGCCCAAAAGGGTGAGACGATTCAGCACCCCTTCCAGATAATTAGTAGTAGCGGTCCCTGGCCGAATCCCCGGAATACTGGCCCCCATTTTTTTCAGGTTTTGGGACATATCTTTGGGGTTAACGATCAGGGAAGCGTAGAAGAAACTAAAACCGAGAATCAGTAAGCTATAAAAAGCCACATAACCCCAACTATCGGGACGCAGGGCATTAACCAACTGGACTAAAACCTGACCGACCGGGTTATCCGTGGGTAAAGCTTGCACCAATTGGAAAGGTAAGACCAACACTGCCGAGGCGAAAATAATCGGCATCACGCCCCCTTGATTGAGTCGTAGGGGTAGATAACTGGTTCTTTCCCGATAGAGACGACGACCCACCTGACGACGGGCAGAAACAATCGGAATCCGACGGGTTCCTTCCTGAACAAAAACAATGCCGATAATCATCACCAAGAAAACCAGCAAGAGAATCACCACTTGAGCGATCGCTTGTCGGCCACCCTGTTGAGCAAAAGTAATCGTATCACCGAGGGTTTTCGGTAAAACAGCGACAATGTTGACAAAAATCAGCAAAGATGCTCCATTTCCCAGACCGCGTTCCGTAATCAGTTCCGAAATCCACATCACGAACATAGAACCGGCCACTAAAGCGAGAACCGTAGCGGCGATCGAGGGTAAAGTTCCGGCCACAACGCCGTTAGCCACCAATAAACCGAGAGTAATACCGATGCTTTGAATAATTGCCCAACCAAAGGCAATATAACGGGTAATTTGGGCAATTTTTCGCCGTCCTGCTTCTCCTTCATTTTTCTGTAAATCTTCCAAAGAAGGAAGGGCAGCGGTGAGCAGTTGCACGATAATTGAGGCGTTGATATAGGGAAGAATGCCGAGGGCAAAAATCCCCAAAGTCGATAATCCTCCCCCGGTAAACAGGTCAAGGATTCCCAAAGCGGCGTTACCTTGAATAATTTCTGCTAATCTTGCCCGATCCAAACCGGGTATCGGTACAAACATCCCAAAACGGAGCAGAATCAGTAAACCCAATGTAACCAACAAGCGACCGCGTAAACCGGCCGCCTGTGCCATTTGCATAAACGTTTCCTGTGCCGTGGGAGCCTTATCACGACTGACGACCATTAACAGTTACCTCTAGTGCAGTTTTTTTATGGGAAAAAGTAATCGAGGGGGAAAACTTTCTCGATTTTTTTAAGATTTCCCCTGTCTTTCTTATGATATATCAATCAGGTCTTGGGGGTTGGGTGTTAGGGTTTGGGGTGTAGGGTGTGGGGTGTGGGGTGTGGGGTGTAGGGTGTGGGGTGTGGGGTGTGGGGTGTGGGGTGTAGGGTGTGGGGTGTAGGGTGTGGGGAGAACAAAGCTGCCCTTTACCTTTTACCTTTTGCCTTTTGCCTTTTGCCTTTTGCCTTTTGCCTTTTATCTCCTGCCTCCTGCCTCCTGCCTCCTGTCTCCTGTCTCCGTTAAATTTCTTCCCAAGTACCTTGAGCGGCGGTAATTTTCTCTTTAGCACTATTGCTAAAAGCGGCGGCCTTCACCTTGAGGGGAACGGTAATTTCACCATCACCCAAAACTTTTAAAGGGCCGTCGTTGCTGGTGAGAATTTTAGCTTTTAGCAGACTTTCCAGGGTAACTTCCGTATTAGCGGGTAAAGAAGCTAATTTTTTCAGATTAACGATTGTGTATTGACGGGGGTTAACCAAAGGAAAATGCTTTAATTTGGGAACCCGACGATAGAGGGGCATTTGTCCCCCCTCAAAACCGGGACGAGTCCCCGTCCCGGAGCGAGATTTTTGTCCGCGCATTCCCAGACCGCAGCTAGCGCCCTGGCCGGCCGAGATACCCCGTCCCACACGACGACGACGTTTAGTGGACCCCGGTTGGGGGGCGATTTCGTGGAGTTTCATGGTGATTTCTCTAGGTGTACAAATGTTCTACAGATACGCCTCGATCCTTGGCCACTTCCGAGAAAGTGCGGAGAGTTTCTAGGGCGTTAACGGCGGCTCTAGCGTTATTGAGGGGGTTATCGCTACCGAGTTGTTTAGCGAGGATATTTTTCACCCCAGCCAATTCTAAAACGGTACGGACAGCACCCCCGGCAATAACCCCAGTCCCCGGAGCAGCCGGACGCATAATCACTTGAGCGCCCCCGGAAGCACCCCGGGTGAGGTGGGTGATAGAACTAGCTTTAGTTAAGGAGACTTCAATTAGTTGTTTTTTGCCATCGGCCACGCCTTTACGGACAGCCCCGATAACGTCCCCTGCTTTGCCAACTCCCACTCCCACCTGGCCGTTTTCATTACCGACCACGACGATGGCCCGGAAGCTGAGTTTTTTACCACCCTTAACCACTTTACTAACCCGGCGGATCTGGATGACCCGCTCTTGCCAAGTGGTTTCTTTTTCTTTTTCGCGGTTGCCTTTGCGACGTTTTGCCATAGTTTTATCAGTGTTGAAAGGATATTTTAGAAGTTTAAGCCGGCTGACCGAGCCGCTTCTGCTAAGGCTTTGACGCGACCGTGATAGAGATTGCCACCGCGATCAAAAACCACTTGTTCAATGCCTTTGTCTAGGGCCCGTTGGGCCACCAGTTTACCCACGGCAGCCGAGGCTTCTTGGGTAGCGGTGGATTCCAATTCCCCGCGCAAGGTGGCCTCTAGGGTAGAAGCAGCAGCGAGGGTATGTTGGGCTACGTCGTCGATAATTTGGGCGTAGATGTGGTTATTAGAACGAAATACGGATAAACGGGGCCGTTCAGCAGTGCCATTAATTTTGCGACGCACACGCTGGTGACGACGACGGACTGATTCTTTGCGACTAAGTTTCATGGTTTATTTTTTACCTCCTTTACCGCCTTTACCGCCAGCTTTACCAACTTTGCGACGGACAACTTCACCAAGATAGCGAATCCCTTTTCCTTTATAAGGTTCGGGGGGACGAACCTCGCGGATTTTAGCGGCAATGTTACCGACGGCTTCTTTGTCGATGCCACTGACGATAACTTGGGTGTTGTTTTCTACGGCGACGGAAACACCATCGGGCATCTCCATTTCCACGGGTTTACTGTAACCGACGTTGAGAACTAATTTACTACCCTGCGACTGGGCGCGGTAGCCCACCCCTTGGATATCGAGGCGTTTTTGAAAGCCAGTAGCGACTCCTTCTACCATGTTGGCCACTAGAGTTCTACAGAGTCCGTGGCGTTCTCTGGCAGTACGGGAATCGTCTTGACGGGTAACAAGCAGGGTTTCGCCATCTTTATTGATGGCGACGGCGGTGGGTAGGGTTCTCTGGAGAGTTCCTTTGGGCCCTTTCACCGTCACGGTAGCACCATCGATATCGACGGTGACTTTATTGGGAATAGGAATCGGGCGTTTGCCAATACGAGACATAACAGTTATCAGTTATCAGTTATCAGTTATCAGGGAAGAGTTATCAGTGGGTCAGCTATCGGGTTTAAACTTGGAAAGGCTGACGGCTGATAGCTTATCCTTGTTTACCAGATGTAGCAAAGGACTTCGCCACCAACGTTTTGTTTACGCGCTTCGCGATCGGTCATAATGCCTTTAGAGGTGGAAACAATGGCGATGCCAATGCCACCGAGGACGCGCGGTAAGTCTTTACTGTTGGAATAAACTCGCAGGCCCGGTTTACTGACTCTGGTGAGGGTAGTAATGATCGGTTGACGGTTTTTGCCTTTATATTTGAGGGAAAGAACTAATTGAGATTTAATCCCCTCACCCACTTCCTCAAAGTCAGCAATAAAGCCTTCGTCTTTGAGAACTTGAGCAATACTGCGCGTCATCCGCGTGGTGGGAATTTGAGTAGTGGTCTGCCGAACCGCACAAGCGTTACGGATGCGGGTCAGCATATCCGAGATGGTATCGTTAGCAGACATGAATTACCTGTTTTTCTCCTAAATTGGGATCAACATCAGTGGTCAGTTATCAGTTATCAGTTATCAGTTATCAGTGGGTCAGTTATCAGTTATCAGTGGGTCAGTTATCAGATTTGAGTATTAAGTGAGTAGTATTAAATAGCAGGTTCCTGCTGTCTTTTCACTCAATCACTGTTGACTGTTCACTGTTGACTGTTCACTGTTTACTGTTTGCTGTTCACTGTTTACTTATTTACCGGTCACTGTTGACTTTTCTCTTGATTGATTTATCTAAAGGGCATTCCCATCTCTTTGAGGAGGGCGCGTCCTTCTTCGTCGGTTTTAGCGGTGGTGATGATTGAGATGTCCATCCCACGAATTTGATCGATTTTGTCGTATTCAATTTCAGGGAAGATCAACTGTTCACGAATGCCTAAACTGTAGTTACCACGACCATCAAAACTGTTACCACTGATACCGCGAAAGTCGCGAATACGTGGTAAGGCCAGATTAATTAGACGGTCTAAAAAAGCGTACATTCGATCGCCGCGCAATGTCACCATGACTCCCACCGGCATTCCTTCGCGAATTTTGAAACCAGCGATCGCTTTTTTTGCCCTAGTCACTACCGGTTGTTGTCCGGTGATGGTGGACAGTTCCTCCTTGGAAGACTCCAAAGCTTTGGCGTTTTGTGAAGCTTCCCCAAGACCGCGGTTAACGGTAATTTTGATAACTTTAGGTACTTGGTGGATATTGGTATAACCAAATTGTTCTTTCAGTTTAGGAACAATGGTTTCTTGATAGGTGGTTTTTAGTTTTTGGCTCATAGTTTTGCTGCTTACTTTTCCTGGGCTTGGTCAGGAACTAGAATTGATGGGAAACTAATCGATAATTTCGCCAGTTTTCTTCAGTATCCGCACTTTCCGACCGTCTTCGGTAAAGGTATAACCCACCCGACTGGCGATTTTTTTCTTCTCGGAATAAAGCATCACTTTGGAACTGTGAATCGGTGCTTCGTAGGTAACGATTTGACCCGATTCTCCTTCCTGTTGGGGTTTAGTATGTTTGGTGCGGATATTAACTCCCTTGACCACCACGGTACTTTCTTGGGGTAAGGCCCGTAAAATTTCGCCCACTTTGCCCTTATCGGAACCGGCGATTACTTGCACAACATCCCCTTTTTTAACGTGCATTTTTTGCCTTTGGGGCGGGGTTTGAATGTTTTTCTTACTCATTTTTTTTGACCTCCGATTGCCTTTGTACTTTTGACTTTGATCAGAGAACTTCTGGGGCTAAGGAAACAATTTTGGTGTAGTTTTTATCGCGCAATTCCCGAGCGACCGGACCAAAAACCCGCGTACCTTTGGGATTACCGTCATTATTAATAATCACGGCGGCGTTATCATCAAAACGGATGCTCATACCGCTATCGCGACGGACGGTTTGACGGGTCCGCACAATCACCGCCGTCACCACATCGGATTTTTTCACGGGCATATTGGGGATAGCGTCCTTAACCACGGCGATAATTTTGTCACCGATGCCACCGTAGGTACAGTTACCTGTTCCCAGCACCCGCAGACACATTAGTTTCCGCGCCCCGCTATTGTCAGCGACATTTAAGTAGGTTTGTTGTTGAATCACGGTTTTTACCTAGGTGAAATTTAATTATCGGTTAATATTTCCGCCACTTGCCAACGTTTGGTTTTACTGAGGGGGCGGGTTTCACGAATACGAACTCGATCGCCTTGTTTGGCTTGATTTTCTGGGTCGTGAGCCTTAAATTTCTGGGTTTTCACGACGATTTTGCCGTATTTAGGGTGAGGAGAGCGGTTTTCAATGGCTACCACTACGGTTTTATCCATTTTGTCGCTGACTACTACCCCAACTCTTTCTTTAACTGCCATAGTGGGTTATGCCTCCGGGGTGGACTGGGCTAGTTGGCGCTCCCGTTCTACGGTCAATAATTGGCCAAGACGGTGGCGGGTGTGTTTGAATTCGTGGGTTTTTTCCAAGCGGCGGGTGGCCTGTTGCAAACGCAATTCAAACAGTTTCTTTTTGGCAGCGAGGATAGCAGCGGCGATGTCGTCATCACTCATCTTCCTCACTTCGGCGATTTTTGGTAGAGCCATTAGACAAAATCCTCCTCGCGAGTGATAAATTTGGTCTTAATCGGTAATTTTTGGGCGGCTAGGCGCATTGCTTCCCGGGCCACGGGTTCGGCTACCCCAGCAATCTCAAACATAATGAACCCCGGTTTAACCACGGCCACCCAGAATTCGGGGGAACCTTTCCCGGACCCCATCCGAGTTTCTGCAGCTCGTTGGGTGACGGGTTTATCGGGAAAAACGCGAATCCAGATTTTGCCACCCCGACGAATATAACGAGTCATTGCCCGTCTGGCGGCTTCGATTTGACGGGAAGTAATCCAACAGGGTTCGGTGGCTTGCAGGGCGAAATCGCCGAAATTAATCGTATTTCCGCCGGTGGCCAGCCCGCGCATCCGTCCGCGCTGTTGTTTGCGGAATTTTGTTCTTTTGGGACTTAACATGAGCTATTTACCACTGATAAATATTAGGGATCAGCCCTCACTAGAGCGATCTTCAAACTGTTGACGGCGACGCTGTTGACGGCGCGGTGCTTGAGCGGGAACGGCGGCGGCAATTTCTTCTTGCCCGGGGATAATTTCGCCCTTAAAGATCCAAACTTTCACGCCTAGAATCCCGTAGATGGTGCTGGCGGTTTTATAGGAGTAATCAATATCGGCGCGCAGGGTATGCAGGGGAACTCGTCCTTCCCGCACCCATTCAGTCCGAGCGATTTCCGCCCCGTTGAGACGACCGCTAACTTGAATTTTGATCCCTTTGACTTCAGCCCTCTGCGCCCGTTGGATGGCTTGCCGGACAACACGACGGAAGGAAACCCGTCTTTCTAGTTGTTGGGCGATGTATTCGGCGATCAGGTTGGCATCGGCATCAACGCGAGCCACTTCGATGACGTTAATACGAATTTGACGCTGGCCACCGAGGGCTTTTTGTAAACCTAGGCGCAGCTGTTCGATTCCCGTGCCACCACGACCGACGACGACCCCTGGTCGGGCGGTATGGATGGAGATATCTACTTGATCGGCCTTGCGTTCGATGCGAATATCGGCGATACCAGCATTAGCAAGGTTTTTTTCGACGTATTCACGAATGCGGCGATCTTCTTGCAGTAGTTCGGGGTAACGTTTCGCGTCGGCATACCAGCAAGATTTATGATCTTTGATAACGCCGAGACGAAAACCGAGGGGATGGATTTTTTGTCCCATTGTGGTTTTTTTAGTTAAGGTGATTAGTCTTTGTTGCTAGGAGCGACGGCGACGGTGATATGACAGGTGGGTTTGCGAATTTGGTAGGCGCGCCCTTGGGCCCGGGGTCGAAAACGTTTTAGGGTCGGTCCGCCATCGGCAAAGGCTTGGCTAACCACCAAAGTGGCGGGATCGAGTCCTTCGTTATGTTCGGCGTTGGCAACGGCGGAACGCAAGACTTTCAGGATGGGATCACAGGCCCGGTAGGGCATGAATTCGAGAATAATTAGGGCTTCCCGATAGGAGCGACCGCGGATCTGATCGAGTACCCGTCTGACTTTCAGGGGTGACATCCGAATATAGCGGGCGATCGCTTTGACTTCGTTAGAGGTATCGATGGTCATTTCAGTTATCAGTTATCAGTTAGGTAGGGTGGGTTAGGCGACGACAACTTATAAGACTTAGTTATTAATTTATCTAGTCGCCGTAACCCACCATCTCATAGTTATCTGAACGCTGACCGGGGGCTGACGGTTTTAAGATTACCGCCCACCGGTCTATTTCCGTCCTGCTTTTTTGTCGCTCTTGGCGTGGCCGCGGAAGGTGCGGGTGGGCGCGAATTCACCGAGTTTATGACCGACCATCTGCTCGGAAACATAGACGGGAACGTGCTGTTTGCCGTTGTGAACGGCGATCGTGTGACCGACCATATCGGGAATGATTGTCGAGGCACGGGACCAAGTTTTAATCACTTGTTTACTGCCCTGTGCGTTGAGTTTTTCGATTTTTTCCATCAGGTGGCCGGCGACAAATGGCCCCTTTTTCAGTGAACGACCCATAATTTTCAGTCAAAAGTAAAGTAATAATTTCTAACCCTGGTTACGACGGCGCACGATGAGATCGCTACTGCGTTTTTTCTTGTTGCGAGTTTTGCGGCCGAGGGCGGGTTTGCCCCAGGGAGTCATCGGGCCGGAACGTCCGATGGGAGCGCGACCCTCTCCACCTCCGTGCGGGTGATCGACTGGGTTCATGACGCTACCCCGAACATGGGGCCGTTGACCGCGGTGACGGGTACGGCCGGCTTTACCGAGACTGATATTTCTCGCTTCGGCGTTACCGACTTTTCCGATGGTGGCGTAGCATTCACGCCGGATCATGCGGACTTCTTTGGAGGGGAGGCGGATGGTAACGTAATCGCCTTCTTTGGCTACCACTTGGGCGAAACCACCGGCAGCCCGCACCATTTGACCACCGCGACCGGGGACGAGTTCGATGTTATGAACTTCTGTCCCTAGGGGGATGCGACTTAAGGGCAGGGCATTACCCACCTCGAAGGGAGCGTTTTCTCCGGCGATGACGGTATCACCAACGCCTAAACCGGCGGGGGCGATGATGTAGCGTTTTTCCCCGTCTTTGTAGAAAAGCAGGGCAATGCGGGCGTTACGGTTGGGATCGTACTCGATCGCCGCTACTGTGGCGGGAATATCCCGTTTATCGCGACGAAAATCGATAATCCGGTAGAGGCGTTTATGACCGCCGCCCCGGTGACGACTGGTAACGACACCGCGATTATTACGCCCTTGTTTGCTGTGTTTGCGATGAGTTAGGGACTTTTCCGGTTCGGTTTTGGTGATCTCTTTAAAGTCGGAGATGGCCGCCTGCCTTGTCCCGGGGGTTAAAGGTCTAAAAGAGCGAATACCCATAGTTTAGTTTTCCGTTATCGGGTTTCTTGGTTTTTATACGTCGGGATAGAGGGTGATCGAGTCGCCTGCTGCTAGGGTCACGATCGCGCGTTTATATTGGGGTTTGTAACCGAGGAAACGGCCGACGCGTTTTTTCTGACGAGAGGGGCGGCTGGTGTTCACTTTCGTTACTTTCACGTCAAACAGCAGTTCGATCGCCGCTTGAATTTCCGGCTTGGTCGCTTTCAAGGCGACATCGAAGACGTATTTATTTTGTTCTAGGAGCAGGGTAGCTTTCTCGGTCACGATCGGCTTTAGGATCAGATCGGCGAGTTGCCTGGCTTCGGTTTTAAGCACCATAGACCTCCTCAATTTTGGCTAGGGCTGCGGCGGTGGCGATAACTCGATCGGCTAGGAGGACATCATAGACGTTGAGACTGTCCGCGCGAATAATTTTGAGATTGCAGATATTACGTCCCGATAAATAGACATTTTCGGGAATTTCCGTCAGAATTAGCAGAATTTTTTCCTCTGGACTGGCTCCCCAGCGACTTAAGGCAGCGGTGAGTTCTTTGGTTTTGGGTTGGGAGAATTGTTCGGCGAAGCTTTCAACCACGATAAAGTTATCGGCCTGGCCGATCAGGGCGGTTCTCAGGGCTAATCTTTTCTCTTTGCGATTGACCTTAACTTCAAAATCTCTGGGTTTTGGTCCGAAGATGACACCACCACCACGCCAGAGGGGAGAACGGATCGAACCGGCCCGGGCGCGACCGGTGCCTTTTTGCCGCCAGGGTTTGCGACCACCGCCGCGCACTTCCGAGCGGGTTTTGCTGGAGGCGTTACCTTGTCGGGCCGCCGCTAGATGGCTGATGACGACGCGGTGAATTAGGTGTTTGGCGGTTTCGGGTTTAGCGGTTTTTAGTTCCAGGGTGCCTGTTCCCGCTTCTTCCCCTTGCCAATTTTTGACTGTGTAGTTAACCATGGCTTTAATCTTTCCTTGCCCTATTTACCAAATTTCTTGGCGGGGGTGATGTTTAACAGGGTTCCTGGTTTACCCGGGACGGCTCCTTTGATCAGGATCAGGTTGCGTTCGCTATCGATTTTGACCACGGACAATTTGCGGATGGTCACTTGGGTTGATCCGTATTGTCCAGCCATTCTCTTACCCGGGAAGACGCGGCCGGGGGTAGTACCGGCGCCGGTGGAACCGGGGAGACGGTGGTTTTTGGAACCGTGGGTCATGTTACCGCGCTTGAAGTTATGGCGTTTTTGATAGCCGGAGAAACCCCGTCCGATGGTGGTCCCAGCCACATCGACCAAATCGCCTTCTTGGAAGATGTCGGCGGTAATTTCTTGGCCTAAAGTGTAAGCGGATGCGTCCTCGAGGCGGTATTCGATTAAATGCCGCAGGGGGGAGACACCGGCTTTGGCTAAATGACCGAGCAGCGGTTTGTTGAGGGCTTTTTCTTTGACGGTTTTGTATCCCACTTGGATGGATTCATAACCGTCGGTTTTTTTAGTTTTGACTTGGGTGACGGGACACGGACCGGCCTGAACGACGGTGACGGGAATGGCGACTCCCGTTTTGTTGTCGAAGATTTGGGTCATGCCCAGTTTTGTACCGAGGATACCGATAGACACGGATTGTTCTCTTTATCTTTACTAGACGACAATCAAAAATAACGTGGCCGTGGCTATAGGAGCGGGAAAGATTTTTCCCGCTTTATCAGCCTGCCCAACTTGAATGACTTTTTTCGAGTTATTTAAGCTGGCATCCCGTTAAATTCGTAAGTAAGACTAGACAGGGTTGCTGGTTCTGCCTAGATTGTTGCTGGTCTTTGTTTCTTCAGGACTTAAAGGGTTTATCTTCAGTATCCCGGCGAAGACCGAGCGACCAAGACGGTTCTGCTCGGCAGTGCCTTCAGCACCACCTAACCCCGATTTTGGCCACAATCAAACATTGTATAATATTTGTGACTTTTTAGGCAAGAGGTTTTTTTAGTCACCGGAAATGATCATATCTAGTCTGGTCAAATTATTTATCCCCTTCGGCGGTCTTCAGCAGCGATGGGGGCAGACCGAGCCAATAGATTCAATTATAGTAGTTATCTTAATGTTGAGGTACAAAGTTTCCGTTTTGGGGAATCGGTCGTCGGTGGTCGATACCAAATTAGGTTACACTTCTTGATGGGAAACACTTTCAATGGGGAGGGGATGACAGCATTGTGCTATCATCCCTTGTCGGGGGGTTAAATCGCTTCGAGATTTTTTTCTCCGGTACGGATGCGGACGATCTGTTCCACGGGGGAGATAAAGATTTTACCGTCTCCGATTTCACCGGTACGCGCCGCAGAAATCAGCTTATCGACGACCATATCGACCTGCTTATCTTCGACGACGATCTCGATCTTGAGTTTTTGGAGAAATTCGACGGTATACTCGGAACCGCGATAACGTTCCGATTGACCTTTCTGACGACCGAAACCTCTAACTTCGGAGACGGTCATCCCGACAATGCCCGCGTTAACTAGGGCGATTTTCACCTCTTCAAGTTTAAAGGGTCGGATAATCGCTTCTACTTTCTTCAAAATATCTATCTCCTCGTTGCGTGACGATACTTTACTTTCTGGGTAAATTACCTGTTAATTCTAAACTCGGAATCCCAAGAATAGTGCTTAAAGTCATAATTTCTTCAATTATTGCCCTTGGCCACAGTCTTCTGCGGTGAAAAATTTCCGGGTGGGCCAATTCCCACCCGAAGCCATAAACCAACTAGAGAGATAATCCCAACTGAAGACCAAAAACACCGTGAACTAGCAGTAAAATCAGGGCAATACTGCCGATATAGGCGTGAATAGTCCGGAAAAGTTCTTTTTTCCCGCCAGCGAAGCCAGTGAGGGACAATAATCCATTGAAAGCTAATAAACCGATCGCGATCGATCCTGTCCAGAAATGGCTGCTTTCGAGGATTGGATGTTTCTGTATAACTAGGGATAAAATACCGCCGGTGTAACCGAGAGCGATAAATAAAAACAGCCAGGGGGCGAGTTTGCGGTGATCAGCCCGATTTTTGGCCACTACTTCCCCATCTTTGCTTAAACGGCTTTGCCAACCGGCATAGGCAGTATAACTACCCATAACTAAAACCACGATCCCCATCATGACTGGATGTCCCCAATGAACGATCGGTTCGGGAGTTCCGAGACCGCGAAAGGCAGCGGCGATCGGCTCTAGCGCATCACTTAAACTTTGATTCATGTTTGTTACCTAACTTTACAAAACCCTCTGGCCTAAGATTTTAGCCGATCTCTGGCCTAGAAAAACTTCGGTTAGCCGAAAAAATGTCAAGCCTTCGCTAAATTTCTTAACATTTCAGCTAGAGATTAGCGGAGAAATATAGAATAAAGTCAGGGGAGACTAGGGATCTCCACGGGGATTAGCCCCTAGGAGGGAGTTATGACTTATCTGCTCAAAGATCGGCGGTCGGCTGGGAGACTATTAGCTAGTTACTTGACAGAATATACCAATAGTGATGGGGTGCTAGTTTTGGCTTTGCCCCGGGGGGGGGTTCCGATCGCCTTTGAAATTGCCCAAAGGTTACATTTACCCCTAGATCTGTGTTTAGTGCGAAAATTAGGTGTACCTGAGCGAAAAGAGTTAGCTTTTGGGGCAATCGGTCAAAATGGTGTGCGGGTAATCAATGAAAGTATCGTTGACGACCTGCACCTATCGGAGGCGATGATGGAACGGGTAGCAAAGGAAGAAATGATCGAATTAGAGCGACGCGATCGCTTGTATCGAGGTGAGCGACCCTTTCCGGACCTGACGGGAAAAACGATTATTCTAGTAGATGATGGTATCGCTACGGGAGCAACGATTAAAGCGGCGATTCTGACCCTTAGGGCTGAAAATCCCGCTGCTATTATTATTGCTGTTCCTATTGCCCCAGTGGAAGTCTGTGAGCAATTAGAAAAATTAGTTGATCGAGTAATTTGCCTACATAAACCCTACGAATTGAGATCAATTTCTCTTTGGTACGAGGATTTTTCCCAAACCAGCGATGAGGAAGTGCAAACACTTTTAGCCAGCGTCGATAGTTCTTTGATTCCAGTTTAGGAAGGAGGGGAGAGGGAATTATGAATTGGGAAGTGGGGAAGTGGGGAAATGGGGAAGTGGGGAAGTGGGGAGAATAAATAACAGCAATCTCCTGAATTCAGAAGTCAGAATTGAGACTTACGAATTCTAACTTCTGACTTCTACAGCATCGGTATCAACGGCATTGGTTGGGGAAGAAACCTCGGTTTGATTATTTACTCCCCCCGGACGGCGATTGCGATAATCAAGAACTAATCGCGATAATTCCGTGGTTAAAAGGGTGAGGACAATCCCATCATCGATCCAACCAATAATCGGGAAAACGTCAGGAGAAATATCGAGGGGGCTAAAAAGATAAACCATAGTTCCCAGAATGATAATCCAACGATATTGGGGGTGAGTGATTTTGCTGCTGTACCAGTTGTAAAAAGATTCAACAATCGGTTTCATTAATTTGTCCTCGTTGACTGGGATAATTTAATTTTGTCAGGTTCCCCTTGGGGCTGATAGTGGGGTTTTACCCCCATTATCTAGGGTGATATCCGCTAATTAGGGCTTGCTGAATAATGGTAAAACCCTTTTAAAATAAAGCTTTTGACCTGTTAAAATCCGATGTTAGTGCCAGAATATAGGATTAAGACCTTCAAAAACCTGGCATTATCCTTCTTTTAGTACATAAACTGGTACAAAAAAGAGGACAACAAAACCTGAAACGACCGGCTACTGACTCCTGACGACCGACTCCTAACCCCACCAACAAACTTTTTCAGCAAACCCTAATTAATCAAAAAAAATGCCCAGAAGAAAATTCACCTTTAGGGATGAGCCTGAAGTATTATTACTGGATGCTTAAGAGGGGAGATAGTGGTGTCTTTATCCCCTATAATAGGCGATAACAAACTAATCAATTATCTGCCAGTTTAAGGATGGAAACCCTCTTTCATCTAGTTACTTTTGCCTTTGTCTTCGCTTTTGGTGCCTCGGTGGGCAGTTTTTTAAACGTGGTCATCTATAGATTACCTAAGGGGATATCTCTAGTTTATCCCCCTTCCCACTGTCCGAAATGTCACCATAGGTTAGGTAAAAGCGAGAATATACCTGTTTTAGGCTGGTTATGGCTAGGGGGTCGCTGTCGCTGGTGTAGAACTGCGATTTCTGTCCGTTATCCAGCCGTCGAAACTTTTACCGGTTTGTTATTTTGTCTGGTTTTAGGAGATTTTAGCTTTTCTTGGCAGACCCTCGGCTATTGGATTCTCCTAAGTTGGTTATTAGCTTTAGCTTTGATTGATTTTGACACGATGACGCTTCCTAACTCCCTCACCCAATCGGGATTAGTTTTAGGGATAGTTTTCCAAACTCTTTTAGGTTGGCAAAATAATCAAAGTGTTATCTATCTCTTTTCAGCGATCGCTAGTGCGGTTTTAGGAGTCTGGTTATTTGATCTGATCCGGTGGGGGGGAAGTTTTGCCCTCGGACAACAGGCCATGGGGGGAGGAGACGCAAAATTAGCGGCCATGATCGGTGCTTGGTTAGGATGGCAAGCATTATTAGTCACCGGTTTTCTGGCCTGTGCTATTGGGGCGGCGATCGGTATGACGGGCATTTTTCTCGGTAAAATGGCAAAAAAACAAGCTATACCCTTTGGCCCATTTCTTGCCCTCGGCGCTCTGATGAGTGTCTTTTGGAGTGATAAGATCATCTCAGTCTATCAAACCATTTTTTTTCCTTTGTTGTAAAAAAGCTATCTTGTAATTAAATCTTGATACAATAGTCTTCCGTGTCTTGGATCACCATTAGAACAACCCCGAGTCGTTGGGAAGCCGATTGGCTACAGGAAATGCTCAAAGCTCACGACATCCCCAGTCGCGTTATCGCTATTGGCCTTGGTATTTATTGCGGCCAGGGACATCAGGCCGCCCTACAAGTCCGTCCCCAAGATCGCTGGACAGCACTTTTGTTATTAAGTCCCCTAGAGGAAAGTCGATAAATTGTCTTTATTTTAAACTATGTCTCTATTTGATTGGTTTGCAAATCGCCAAAAAACAGAACCCAAGGTTCAACAACAACAGGAACGAGAAATAGCCGATGGTCTATGGACAAAATGCCCAAATTGCGGCGTTTTGGCCTATACGAAGGATTTATTAGCTAATCAACTGGTTTGTGTCGATTGCGGTCATCATAATCGGGTCGAAAGTGAAGAAAGAATTCGCCAGTTAGTCGATGCTAATACTTGGAATTGCCTTGATGAACAGATTCGACCGACGGATCCGCTCAAATTTCGCGATCGGAAAAGTTATAGCGATCGCTTGCGGGAAACCCAAGAAAAAACCGGACTGACTGATGCTGTCCAGACGGGAACGGGGACGATCGATGGTTTACCCTTAGCTTTAGGGGTGATGGACTTCCGTTTTATGGGGGGTAGCATGGGATCGGTGGTGGGAGAAAAACTCTGTCGTTTGACGGAGCGCGCTACCGATGAAAGTTTGCCCCTCGTGATCATCTGCGCTTCCGGCGGGGCGAGAATGCAGGAAGGAATGTTAAGTTTAATGCAGATGGCCAAGATTTCTGGTGCTCTTAACCGGCATCGGGAAGCAAAGTTACTCTATATTCCCGTCTTGACTAATCCCACCACGGGAGGAGTCACGGCCAGTTTTGCCATGTTGGGAGATATTATTATCGCCGAACCAAAGGCTACTATCGGTTTTGCCGGTAAGCGGGTAATTGAACAGACTTTGCGCGAGAAATTACCGGAAGGTTTCCAAACATCGGAATACCTATTAAAACACGGGTTTGTCGATGCGATCGTTCCCCGTACCCATCTCAAAAAAACTCTCGCTCAATTAATTAGTTTACATCAGCCCTTTTTCCCCTTGTTATCCCCCCTCAACAGTGATCATCACTACAGTCAGCCGGAGTTAATCCCTCTTAAAACAGTGCAAGGTCAAACAACAGTTTAATCCCTGTAAGACGGCACTGGAGTGGAAAGTCTGAGCATTTGTACTAAAATTTCCCGATGGGCAGTTTAAATGTAGTGCATCCCACACCCCACACCCTGCCCCCAGGAAAAACTTTTTCAGCAAACCCTACTTAACTGGGTTGACAGTGATCGCAAAGTCCAAAAAATTCGAGAGTGTGGTAATAAACCTTGAATTGGTGGGATTTTTCGAGTTTTTCTTCCAATTCGTGAACGGGACACTCATTAAAGACGATAGACCGACCGCAATGAATACAGGTAAGATGGTGTTGATCCTGCTGAACGGAACTGTAGAGGGATTCTCCTGTGGCTAGGGTTCTCACCTGCACTGCTCCCTGTAGTTTTAGGGATTCTAGGGCGCGGTAAACAGTGGCTAACCCCATATTTTGGTCACGCTGACGGAGTTCCACAAACAATTCCTGAGCGGATACTGCCCGATTTAAGGTTTTGAGTAAGTGGATAATGCGCTCTTGCGATCGGGTGCGTTGGGATTTCATATCAAAAAGGTCAGCGATCAAAGTTAATTCTATGCCAAAAAATTATCAGTGCTGTATTTATGTTACTCTGCGCCCCTCGGTGCTCGATCCGGCGGGTACGGCAGTAGAATCGGGATTAAAGCAATTAGGTTATGATACTGTAGCCGGGGTGCGAATTGGTAAGTATATTGAGCTTACCGTGACAGCAGCGGACGAAACCAGCGCTCGCGCTCAATTGGATAAAATGTGCGATCAACTATTGGCTAATCCTGTGATTGAAAATTATCGCTTTGATTTGCATTGTCAGGAGATAGGGGATAGGGATTAGGGCATAGGGAAATGGGGAAATGGGGGATTAGGGGATAGGGAAATGGGAGAATAGGGAAATTCAACTAATACCCTAACACCCCCCGCAACGCGCAAGCAGTGACCACCCTAACACCCTAACACCCATCTGATGAGAGCTTTTTGCAAAATGAATTAACCAAGTTAAAAATTATGAAGTTTGGGATTATTGTTTTCCCCGGATCGAATTGCGATCGAGATGTGGCAACGGTGACTGAGGGGATTTTTCAGCAACCTACCCGCTATGTTTGGCATCAAGAGACGGATCTAGCGGATTTGGATGTGATCGTGGTGCCGGGGGGATTTAGTTACGGCGATTATTTGCGCTGTGGTGCGATCGCTCGGTTTTCGCCAGCGATGAAAACTGTCCGAGAAGAAGTCGAAAAAGGTAAATTAGTTTTAGGCATCTGTAACGGTTTTCAGGTATTAACGGAAATTGGGCTGCTACCCGGTGCCTTAATTCGCAATCGCGATTTACATTTTATCTGCGATCGAGTGCCGGTAAAAGTGGAAAATAATCAATCTGTCTGGACGCGAGGATATCAACCGCAACAGGTGCTTAATTTGCCGATTGCTCACGGGGAAGGGCGTTATTATGCCGCAGAAGATACGTTAAAATCTCTGGAGGATAACGGACAAATTCTCTTTCGTTACTGTACTGCCACAGGAGAGGTAAATGAGTCAGGAAATCCCAACGGATCGTTAAATAATATTGCAGGAATTACCAATAAAGCAGGAAACGTGCTAGGAATGATGCCTCATCCCGAACGGGCTGCCGATCCGCTGCTCAATTTGACCGATGGGAGTCTGTTATTTCAGGAGTTGATCAATTGTTGTTGACATCCTCACTGCGCTCTCTGCGTCGGTGATGACCAGTAGATCAAACAAGCTAAGTTGAACGGGCGACCGACGGGTTGACGCTTCATCGGGGTGTGCTTTCTTTACAGAAAGTCTTACCGTCCCTCCACATCCGTTTCAAGTCTCCGAATGCCCGACGGCGACCTTAATAAGCTAAACGGCGCTTAACCTGCATGATCCAACAGCTATAACCCTTTTGGAGTCTATATCGGTGATCCGAAGTAAAAGCCGTTTAGCTTATTTACCGCATCGTTCACGTCCCGATCATGGAAAGTCCCACAGAAAAGACATTCCCGCTCACGGACATTTAACGCTTTTTTGCCGCCAATATTCCCACAACAGGAACATCGTTGAATGGTTGGTTCCCATCGGGAAATTAACCAAAAATAACGCCCATGTTGATCGGACTTTGCTGACAGCATATCTCGAAAAGAACACCATCCTAAGTCTGATATAGCACGGGATAGCTTCCGATTTTTAACCATCCCCGATGTATTTAAATCTTCTAAAATTATCGTTTGGTTTTCACGGACAATTTTAGTGGATAATTTATGCAAGAAATCAGTCCGAGTATCTTAGGGGGGCATAAATCGACTAAATCCTTATCTGGCAAGAGACTTAATTGATTAGTTCGCTCTAGAGCAAAAACAATTGACAAAAATCGCTAAATGCCTTTCTATATAAGGGTTACATCCCTTATAACCCCCGTTCATTGCAGAACACAAACCGAAGAGCCAAAAAAGTTAGAGTAGGATTGTTCTAAGTCTCTTAAAGATTGCTGTAAAGGAATAGCTGAGACTTCCCCTAACCATTCTTTTTCTTTTGTTTTTTTTGATTGAGTTAGTCTTTCAGATAACTCTGTATATTTAGGGTTTTTCTCTCCTTTTCGATATAGTTCTTGGCAGTAGGCTAAGGTATCGTTCCACACAACACGCACACACCCGAACAATTGAGACAAAAGCCTCTTTTGTTGGTCTGTTGGGTAAATGCGGTATTGATACCTTGCTTTCATTGGGTTAGAATGGGTGTGTCTGTAGTCTATAATCAGTGATCAGTAAACAGTAAACAGTAAACAGTGATCAGTAATCAGTAATCAGTAAACAGTGATCAGTAAACAGTAAAAAGACAGTAGGAAAATTCTATTTAATACTGCACAGTTAAAAACTCACATCTGATCACTGATAACTGATAACTGATAACTGAATGGTCTCCTAGTTATTTTGTTTCTTCTGTGGGAGGTGTGTGCAATGGACGGGGTTATAAGGGATGGACCCCTTATATAGAAAGGCATTTGGCGATTTTTGTCAATTTTTTTGATCTAGAGCGAACTAATCAATTAAATCTCTTGCCAGATAAGGATTTAGTCTGTTTATGCCACCCTATCGAACCATAACAAGTAACGAAGAGCCAGAAAAACCGCCGTAAAACGACGGGGTTTTAAACCCAAATTTTCGATAACAGGTAATTGGGCTGTCCTGATGTGAGGAATGATGATAATGAGTCGCCAAAAAGCTCTAGACTACAATTTTGGCAATAATTGGTCGTAGGATTGGATCATTCTTTCGTAAGTAAAGCGAGTGGCATTGATAAAACCTTTTTGTTTCAAATCTTCCAGGCGATCGGGAGCGAGAAGATTTTCTGCAATAATAGTAGCGGCGGCCTCGTGTTCAGTGGGATCGAAATAAACGGCTGCATCGTCAGCGATAACAGTCATGGGGAGACGATTGGAGGTAAAGACGGGACAACCACAGGATTGAGCTTCAATAACGGGAACACCGAATCCTTCCTGAAAGGAGGGAAAAATTAAAGCAGTTGCTAGACAATAAAAGGCGCGTAAGTCATTATCAGAGACGGTTCCTAATTCGATTACTTGTGCGGACAAGTTATTCTGATTAACAAATTCTCGCATATCCGGTAGCAAAGGTTTTCCCATCAAGATCAATCGGCAATTTTCCAGACCGGGGAAAGTGATTAACCTCTTGAATATTTTCAGCAATCCCAATCGATTTTTATACCATTGGTCGCCCCCGACATGAATTAGCCAGGGACAATCACTATTAATGTTAAATTTGGCCACTAGATTTACCGCCGCTGCTCTTGTCATCGGACCGTATCCCTCACTCAAGCAATCCTCGATCACTTCCGTTTGTTCGGGGGTAATTTTGGTTAAACGGAGAACATCGGCACGAGTAGCTTCGGAAGAACAGACAACATATTTAGCCTGTTTGAATCCTCGCAAAATCATCGCCTGATACTGTTTTCCCGTCCAACTGGTGGGATTTTCAGGAATTTCTCCTAGGGCGGAACGAATGGCCAGCAGATCGTGACAGATCACAAAATATTTGCGATCTTTTAGATAGGGAGTTAAATAGGATAACGCCTGATCACAAATGCAGACGATATCGGCCCAATCAAGCTGCTGACGTAACTGCACTGGGAAAATAATTAACTTATCAATATACCCTAACCACTTGCCGATTCCCTGGGGAGAGGATTTCAGTTGACCGAAAATAGGCTGTGCTTGCACTCGCCGAATTTCGTGTCCTTTTTGTCTGAGTCCTTTCTCCACTAAACCGACAAAACGATTGATACTGATCTGCCGATCGTTGACGTAATTTCCCACTATTAAAACTTTCATGATTAGGCTCCAAAAAATCAATTTTTATGGCGGTAAAACTCTCAAACAGTTCCCCCCAGAAAGCGCCCTGTTTGACCGATTAGTTTTGTCAGTCCCTTGTCTTGAGCGGGAATTTGCCGGGGCGGAAATAAGACAAGATGATCGGTAAAGGTTTTGAGTTCTTCGATCTGAGTTTCCGTGACATTCTCCACCCGACGGGCGAACAGGGTGACATCGTGGTTTTGATGAAGACATTTGATCAGGTTAAAAGTTCTCCCCTCGGTTGCCCCGCGACTAGGTGGATAGGGAAAGTTATGGCAAAAAAGGACTAATATTCTCATAATTATGGTTCGGCAGCGGTTTTTGACAATAATTCTACCGTTTCCTTTAGTTGGCTATATACAGGAATCTGAACTGGGTATTTCTCGATCTCCCCAAGGGTGACTTTTCCTCGCCCTGTTAAGAGCAATACGGGCTGACAACCAGCTTCTAGGGCGCATTCTAGATCACTGGCCGCATCGCCGATAAACAACGAGCCGGCTAAGTCGATTCCGTATTGGTGGGCGGCGGCCAGCAGCAGATAGGGGGAGGGTTTGCGGCACAGACAACCTTCGTCGGGATGGTGCGGGCAGATGGCAAGATCGTGAAAATGCACGCCCAATTGTCGGTATTCCTCGATCATGCGCCCGTGAATCGCCGCTAGATCATCCCAAGTGAAATAGCCCCTAGCAAGTCCCGATTGATTGGTAATGATGATCAGCAGATAACCCGCATCCTGCCACTGTTTTAAGGCAGCCGCTGCCCCGGCGGGAATGCTCACCTGTTCTGGTTTACTCAGGTAGGGGATATAGTCAATAACTACCCCATCTCGATCGAGAAATAAGGCTTTGTTCTTTTTTGATCTATCTTCGCTTTCGTGGTCAGAATTGCCAGGAGGTGGCGGAGACGGGTATTTTTGGTCGCCGTCATTGACAGAAATTGCGGGGAAAGGATTCATGATGTGGGACTTTTTCGAGTCGGGGACTAGAATTCTCAGTTCTTCTGTCAGAGACGAGAGCTTGAACCGATGGAAAGACAAAATTCGAGGGATTGTAGCGATTTGTGCTAGTTTTCTCGACTAAATTGCTTCTCCTTACTATCTAGGGCTGGCTGAATAAATCTAAAAACCTTGTTGGGTAAGACTTTTAGACCTTTTGTCAATCAAAAAGTACTGGCTCTGGGAGTGAGCGGGGGGAAATTTAGGCACTTTTTCCCTGAAAATTAGGTAATTGGCCACCTCAAAACTGGGAAAACCCCACACCCCACACCCCACACCCCACACCCTGCCCCCAGGAAAAACTTTTTCAGCAAACCCTATCTAGGTGTTAGAGTATAGCAATCACGGCATATTATACGCCGTCAGGCCTTTGGGCTTTTGATTATATCGGCGGTATTGTCAGGAATTGTTAACATTTTTGTCCAGCCAAACAAAAGGCCAAGACTCGCAAGGGTTGAATCCCCCGCTCAGAAATCCCCCATCCCGGCCAGAATACATCAAAAATTTATTTACAAACAAAACAAATTGTGCTAGAGTTGGCTGCGTTTGTCGTATATTCCGAGAATAACCGGCAAAAGATCACTCTTTTGACTCGATCGCTCTAGGTTTCTCTAGAACTATCATCGGCCTGTTTTTCTTGTCCCGTGATCAATTCTACCATGCTAGGGGTTTTGTACCCAATTAATGGACAGCGATTCTGGTCTTTTGATACTATTGAGAGTTAAATTTATTCAACTAATAAAAATTGGAAAATCAAACCTATGCGAATGGTGGAAAAATCAAACAAAAAATTGGATAGTTTCCAGAGCGATCCCTCTCTGTCAATTTTAATCAAGACTGAATTGGAAGAAGCTTATAACCTGAAGAAAAAACTACTAACCGAGACAAAATATCTAGAGAAAATCCAAGAGATTTGCCAAGTATGTATCCATGCTTATCGCAACAACCACAAAGTATTAGTCGCCGGTAATGGGGGCAGTGCAGCCGATGCTATCCATTTTGGCGGTGAGCTGCACGGCCGATTTCTGAAAGAAAGACAGTCTTTACCAGTTCGCGTCCTCAATAGCGATATCGCCAGTTTAACAGCGATTGCTAACGATTATGGTTACGAATATATTTTTAGCCGCCAGATAGAAGCGGAAGGAAACCCTGGTGATGTGTTTATCGGTATTTCCACTTCGGGAAATTCCGCCAATATCCATCAAGCTCTCAAAGTTTGTCAAGTAAAAGGTCTCACTAGCATCGGTTTAACTGGGGCGAAGGGATTAGCTCTAGAGGAAAAAACCGATTATTGTTTGATGATTCCTAGCACCAGTACCCCGCGCATTCAAGAAGGTCATGGTTTTGTTCTTCATACTATTTGTTTAGCGATCGAAGAAGCGATCTTTCCCAACTAAAATCCCCTAGCAAAAAATCAACCTAAACAGCATACCCATGATCATCAGAACCAAAGCTCCTTTAAGATTAGGTTTAGGTGGTGGCGGCACCGATGTCGAGCCTTACTGTAGTCTTTATGGGGGTTACGTTCTCAACGCTACTATCGATCTCTATGCCTACTGTACAGTCACGGAAATTACTGACAAACAAGTCATTTTTGTTGCCGCCGATCGAGGAGAACAACAAATAGAAACCCTTCAGTTTCCTCTCCCCTATAACGGCGTTCTCGATCTGCATAAAGCGGTCTACAATCGTTTGATTAAAGACTTTAATCAAGGGCAACCTTTGCCGCTGCAAATCACCACCTTTTCCGATGCGCCGGCCGGTTCGGGATTGGGTTCTTCTTCTACCCTAGCCGTGGCCATAGTTAAAGCCTTTGTGGAACTGTTAAAATTACCCCTAGGCGAGTACGATATCGCCCATTTAGCCTACGAGATCGAACGAATTGATCTAGGCTGGTTGGGGGGCAAACAGGATCAGTATGCTGCCACTTTTGGCGGCTTTAATTTTATGGAATTTTATGAACAAGATCGAGTCATAGTTAATCCTTTGAGAATTAAAAATTGGGTGATCAATGAATTAGAAGTCTCTCTGATCCTCTACTATACAGGCATTTCTCGCTACTCATCTCAAGTAATTGAGGATCAAATTCAGAATGTCCAAGAAAAAAATGAGCAGGCGATCGCCGCTACCCATCAACTCAAAAAAGAAGCAATTCTCTTTAAAGAAGCACTGCTTAAATCAGATTTTATGGGGATAGCAGAAATTCTGAGAACTTCTTGGGAAGCGAAAAAGAAATTATCCAAATTAATTAGTAATCCGGAGATCGATCGCATTTATCAGGTAGCTAGGGAAACCGGGGCCTATTCAGGCAAAATATCGGGAGCAGGTGGCGGTGGTTTTATTATCTTTATGGTCGATCCTACCAAGAAAATCGAAGTAATTAAAGCTTTGAAATCAGCAGGAGGCCAAGTGATTAATTTTCACTTTACCAAATACGGAACCCAAGCATGGACATTATAACAAGCCAAGGATCAACGGGGAAGGATTATCCCTGTAACCCTAAAAATAGTTTTTAAAAGATTGGCAATAATTCAAATTTTTGAGGTGTATCTATGGATGTAATTATTCTGGCGGGTGGGTTAGGAACCAGGTTGCGATCAGTGATCAACAGTTTACCAAAACCCATGGCTCCCGTTGCTGACAGACCTTTTTTAGAATATCTATTAGATTACCTAATTTCTCAAAAAATTACCAACAAATTTTTAGTTTCTGTGGGCTATGAACATCAGAAAATTATCGATCATTTTGGCGATAATTACAAGGAATACGAACTGACTTATCTGATAGAAGATACACCCTTGGGAACTGGAGGAGCGATCCAGTTGGCACTAAATAAAATTCAAACCGAACAAGCATTAATTGTTAACGGAGATACCTTGTTTAATGTCAATTTATCCGCCTTAATTAATTTACATAGTCAAAAGAAATCCCTGATGACTGTTGCTCTGAAGCCGCTAACTGACTTTGATCGTTATAATAATGTTCTGCTAGACGATGACCAAAAAATTATCGGGTTTGAATCCAAAAAATATCAAGATAAGGGCTATATTAATGGCGGCATATATTGTGTATGGAAAAACATATTATCCAGCTTTGATCTGCCATCAAAATTTTCTTTTGAGGACGACTTTCTCAAAGTTTATACCGAGAAAATTCCTATGTATGGCTTTATTTCTGACGAATATTTTATTGACATAGGCATCCCCCAAGATTACGAAAAAAGTCAGATTGAATTACCTGAACTTTTTAATTCCCGAAATCAGGTTTAACATCAGGATTAAAATACGAACCGTAAAACTTGGCGACTTTGATCAAATTATGGTCTTGATACCATCTGTGAGCGTTGTCAGCAATTTGCTGAAGTTGAGTCAAATCGAGACTAGACAGATTTTCATCAGCTACTAAATAATGTTTATTATTTTCTACTCCATCGGCTTCAGAAGGGTTATAGTCTGTTAGAACTGGAACCAAACCGTGGGCGGCATAGGCGGCAAAGACAGTGGATTTGCCTAAATCTCTTGGAAAACGGCTATAATCTAGAAAGCCTCCCCGTGAAGTTAACATTAATTCACTAACAACCTGATTAGACTGAAATCCCATAGGGACTATCTCTATTCCTTTGAATTGACCTTCTGTGGTACTCAAATCACAGGGATAACCAACATCATAAATGCGTTCAATGCCTAAAGCTCGACAGGCTTTTAACAGGTTTTTACTGAATTTTGTATAGACTAGGGGGCGAGTGTGCTGGGAACCGAAAACAATAAGGTATGGTGGGCGTTCCTTGAGAGGAGGAATACATTGGGGTTCACCCATAGTAGAAAAATTTGGTAAGCAAATAACTTCAGTTTTTCCAGTCAATCGTGAAACTATATTTTCAATTCTGGAAGTAGTAGTTACGATTGAATCAGCTAATCTTAAGATTTGATAAGAAGTTAGTAAAAATCTAAAAGCGGGGAAAATTATACCTTTTCTTGTGTAAGTTGCGCTGAACTCATGGACTAGGATAATTAATTGAAAGTCTCTAGTTTTTGTGAGATATTGTAATACTCTCAAGAGCCAATGGGGAACATCGTAGTGTCTACAGTTATAATGTAGGAGAACCCCCAAACAATCTGGAGTTATCAATGAAGACAAAACCCTGGGATCGTCCATATTCCTGAGAGATTTATAGTTGATCAAGCGGCTTACTATACCAGTTTCTGCTCTAATCGCTTCAGCTAAAATAACGTTGAAATCTCCATCATTAGTGTAGAATGGAACAATTTGTATAATTTGTTTTTGATTGATTGGTTTTGTTGTGTCAAACATAGATTCCTCCACTCAAGTAAAATCCTAGATGTCTTTGTAAACACGACGCCAACACGGTCAGCGCATCCTAACAATCCTTGACAAAATAAAATTTATGTGGGTTGCTTACCCAGAGGGCGATTCAAGCATATTTGAGGAGAATTTGCCACCTCAATGTTTAGGAAACAACCGACCAAATGGGTCGAGTTCGTAAGCATTTCAATTGATTGCTATCGCTCAAAAGGCATGGAAGGCAATCCTATCACAAAATTGGCCAATTGTCAATAGCGTTTGGGATGCGCTCACCCTGCTTCATGTTCCTTCAGCAGCTTTTCTGGAATTTTGCGAATTAGGAAGTAGATGGGGAGTTGTTGATAACTCATAGGAAGCACGATAATTAGTCATGCTTTCCAGAGACTTTTGATTTTGGTCTTGATGCCATTGTATAACTCCTCGAAGACAAGATTCCAGAAATAACCATACTGGGGAAATCGCTTGACCAGTAAAGCATCGGAAGGAAAAAGAATTCTGGGGGTTTTCATGGAGTAAGGTCTGACTATATATCTTATTTGACTGGGTTCGGGCATCCAATGACCGATATACATATCTTTTTGAAAAAACTTCGCTTGCAGAAATAACCCTAAAGCTCTATCAAATCCCCAGAGAGGCAACCAAGTTAAAATTTCTCCTATCCTCATATTGCGGACAAAATCATCTAAGGCTTCTTTCACCAGGATTGTTTTCCAAATATTATTATTGAAAGGTTCTAGATGATAGCCATGAAAATCTTTTCTTTTGGCGTAGGGCCATAAAGCTAGTCTTAACTCGAAAGGATTATCTAGGGGAGCGATAGGAACTTCCACTAAATCTTGGTATTTATCTTGTCTTTTTCTAGAGATATTTAACTGATTGATAGCGGGTAGCTCCGGCCAGGGAGCTTTAATTTTTTCCTCATCGAGATAATCAATTCCCCCCTTATGGAGACGTAAGAGCCAACTTTGGGGAAAATTATCAAAGTAATCTTTCGCTAAGGCAACCACCTGGGGATGCAAGAAATCATCATCATCGAGAGCCAACACATATTGACCGGAAGCATTGAGAAGACCGACGGCTCTCTGGGCTGTTTCTCCCTGATAAAGACTATGAAAAATTTTCACTCTGGGGTCTTCTACGGAAGCGGTAACTGCCCCGGGAGGATAAACCAAAATAAATTCTACTTCTCCTTGAATTGCCAGAAGTTGTTGCAACCAATATTCTGAAAATTGGCCCAGAGTTGGAGTAACGATTGATAGAATTGGTGTTGACACCTTGTCCATGATAAAAAAATTTTTCCTCTATTTTTTGATGCCATTGTATCATAGGGGACTTGCGCTTTGATAATGTTGATAATTTTTGCTTATAGAATCGTGAAATGTTTACTGGGAAAGACTTTTAGGACTATTTTGCTGAAGAACCTATCAGTATAGACCTCGTTGCCACACAGAAACCAGAAGAGCCCTGAGTCTTCTACAGAGAGATTTTCTGGCTGGGATATTATTCCCACGCAAGTCCCTAGTTCTCCGGCGACAAGGAAAATTTCTGGAAGATCAGAAGGCTAAGAGGTCAAGAGTGGGAATTCAAGAGAAATAAAATCGATATTCAACTTGTTTCCCATCCTAAAATCTGATTTCTAGGTTTTTTTATCTGGCTCTTCGTTCCTGGAGAGTACGAAGTTGAGAGTGGTGAAATCGAGTAACGGTTATGCGGCTAAGTCCAGCAGATCAGGATTGGGGATGGGGTCGGGTTTGGCGGCGAGTAATTTAGGCAAAAGTAGACTGGGTGGGCTTTGCGGGAAAAAGGCTTGGGCGAGGGTGTTGCCGGGCGAGTAGAGCAATCCGCTCGATCGGGAAGCCATGGCAGGGAAGAGTGGGAAACCAGCGAGGGAAGTCTGCCCAAATGGTCTTAGGCAATTCTAAACTGAGAACTTGGAGCAAACCAAGGGCAAGGGCATTGAGAGTAACAAAACGTTCAAAGGCTTCGACTTTAGCCAAAATTTCAGCCTGAACATCCTGGGGATAGCCAGATTTCCCCCCCGGCAAGAACTTCCCACTGTCCAGTACTCTAGAAGAGCCAAAAGTAAAAAGGAAAAAAACGGAGATAGGAGTGGGAAAATTAATACTGATAACTGATAACTGATAACTGATAACTGATAATCCTGTGGCTGTTTTAAAAGATAATCGGGCTACCGTCCAAAAAGTTCTCTGGATCACCCTGCTGCTGAACATTTTGGTTATGGCGATCAAAGCGGGGGTGGGTTTGAGAATTGGTGCTTTAAGTCTGCAAGCGGATGCTCTCCATAGTGTCACCGATAGTGCGAATAATGTCTTGGGATTGGTAGCGATGCGGTTTTCCTCTCCCTATCCCGATCGAGATCATCCCTACGGACATCTGAAATACGAAGCGATCGGAGCTTTAGCGATCGCCGCCTTTTTGGGGATTGCCTGTTTTGAAATCTTGCAAGGGGCGGTCATGCGTATTATCAAAGGAGGAAAACCCGTCGAGATTGCAGGTCCTGAGTTATGGCTATTAATTATCGTTTTAGGGGTGAATATTTTTGTCACCTATTATGAAAGATCGGTGGGGCAGCGTGTCGGTAGTGCGATTTTGATTGCCGATGCTCGTCATACCATGAGTGATGTGTGGGTGACAATTACGGTTTTATTGGGTTTAGTCGGGGTTTGGGTGGGCAATACGGCTAATATTCCCAAATTACAATGGTTAGATGTGATTTTGTCCTTTCCCGTCGCTTTTTTGGTGTTTAGCAGTGGTTGGAAAGTCCTGATGGAGAATTTACCTTTGTTAGTGGATGAAATGGCGATCGCTCCTGAAGTGATTCATCAAATTGTGATGGAGGTGCCGGGGGTGCTTAATTGTCATGCGATCGCGTCTCGGGGAGTGGTGGGAAGACAGGTATTTATAGAAATGCACCTAGTTGTCTCCGCTCAAGATGTGGAAACTGCTCACGCAATCACGGAAGCGGTAGAAGCAAGATTAACCCAACAATTTAGCCCTGTGAGAATTTTAATTCACGTTGAACCGCCGGATTATCGTTCCGATCAGATCACTTTTGATGAAGAAGTGTGAAGCAAAAAGGCCTAAAATAAGTAGCAAACTTTTGCTAGAGGTGGCCATGACGACGGAAAATCAAGCTAGAAGCATAGTAGTTACTGGTGGAGCAGGATTTATCGGCTCGAATTTTGTTCATCATTGGTGCGAGAATTATCCTGAGGATCGTGTCATTGTTCTTGATGCTCTTACCTACGCGGGCAATTTGAATAATTTAGCGACACTGAAAGATAGAAAGAATTTTCGTTTTCTGCAAGGGGATATCTGCGATCGAGCTTTAGTTGATGAATTATTTGCTAGTGAAAATATCGATACAGTTGCCCATTTTGCCGCCGAATCCCATGTGGATCGATCGATTCTCGGTCCTGGGGCTTTTGTGCAAACTAATATGGTGGGAACTTTTACTCTATTAGAAAGTTTTCGACAACATTGGTTAAGTAATCATCAACACGATAACTATCGTTTTCTGCACGTTTCCACCGATGAGGTTTATGGCAGTTTAGGAGTAGATGATCCGGCTTTTACCGAAACGACTCCCTATGCTCCTAATAGTCCCTATTCTGCTTCAAAAGCGGGGAGTGATCATCTAGCGAGAGCTTATTTTCATACCTACGGAATGCCGACAATTATTACTAATTGCTCTAATAATTATGGTTCCTACCATTTTCCCGAAAAGTTAATCCCTTTGATGTGTATTAATATTCTTTTGGGTAAACCTTTACCCGTTTATGGTGATGGTCAAAATGTTCGAGATTGGTTATATGTTCGGGATCATTGTCAAGCTTTAGATACAGTTATTCACAAGGGGAAAGCGGGAGAAACCTATAATATTGGCGGAAATAATGAGGTAAAAAATATCGATTTAGTCAGGATGTTATGTGAGTTAATGGATGAATTGGCCACCGATTTACCCGTGAAACCCGCTCAGAATTTAATTACTTTTGTCAAGGACCGGCCCGGACATGATCGCCGGTATGCTATTGATGCCAGTAAAATTCGCACCGAATTAGGTTGGCAACCTCAAGAAACGGTAGAGGGGGGATTAAGAAAAACCATTCAATGGTATCTCGATCATCGGGATTGGTGGCAACCTTTGTTATCCAAAGAATATCAAGAGTATTATGGGAAAGTTTACGGTTAGAGAGGGGTAAAAACTAGACCTCTTGTAAAAATCAAAAATTGTTGTTAGGGTTAGGAGTCAGGAGTCAGGAGCCGGGAGTCAGTAGCCGGGAGTCAGTAGCCGGTCGTTTCAGGCTTTGTTATCCTCTTTTTTTTGTACCAGTTTGTGTACTAAAAGAAGAATAATGCAAGGTTTTTGAAGGTCTTAATCCTATTTTCGCAGCATGAACATCGGATTTTAGCAGGTCAAAAGCCTTATTTTAAAAGGGTTTTACCATTATTCAGCCAACCCTAATTATGCAAGAGGTTTAATTTAATCTTAATTGCGGGTGTGTTAGTTTTGGCTAACACACTTCGACTTTGTACCTCACCATTAAGATATCGGCGTTATTTTCGATAATATCGAAGGGCTGCCGACCGTTCCCTCGATCGCCACTTGTGGAATTACCGCCTGGATGAGTTAGAATCGGAAAGGAGAATTTTTGAGTAACCATGATCAAATTACGTCTAAAACGCTTTGGTAAAAAACGCGAAGCCAGTTATCGTATCGTTGCGGCCGTTAGCACCAGTCGTCGCGATGGTCGTCCCCTAGAGGAGTTAGGATTCTACAATCCCCGCACCGATGAAGTACGTCTGGATGAAGAAGGGATTATCCGACGCTTACAACAAGGCGCGCAACCGACGGACACCGTGCGCGGCATTCTCACCAAACAGAAAATTTTCGAGAAAATCAATGCCTAGTACCCCCAACTATCTCGAACTGGTGAAATTTATGATCGAGCCGTTTTTGGAAGATCCAGCCAGTCTGAGATTGGATATCGAGCGCTGTAAGGAAAATGAACGTCTTTGGGTGCGTGTAGCCTTCGATGATGTCGATAAAGGCAAAGTTTACGGCCGGGGAGGACGCAATTTACAGGCGATTAGAACTACCCTAGAAATGGCGGCCGCGAGTGTGGGTCGCTCTCTTTATCTAGAAGTCTATGCGGCCGAAAATGAAGCTGAACAGCGCCGCACCCGTCGTTCTAATGGTAACTTTGAAGGTACGGAAAGAAGACCGAGCAATCGCCGACCACCCGCACCCCGGCAGCCCAATAACTAACGAGCGATTTTAGGAAAACAGGGAAGGGGTTTCATCCTCGACCCTCTCCAGTTGCTCTAATTGCTGCCAAACTTTGGCGAGTAAAGTGGTTAATCCGGCTCCCGTAACAGCGGAAATAGTCAAAATCTCGGCATTGGTTATTTTAGCAAACTGCTTTTGATATTTATCTATCGTTTCCTCGTCCACAGCATCAATTTTGTTGAAAACCAGTATTTGCGATCGCTTTTCCAATTCCCGACCATAGGCGGCTAATTCTCCTTGGATAATTTGATAATCGGCGATCGGGTCTTCTGATGTCAAGGAGACAAGATGAATTAACAGGCGTGTGCGTTCGATATGGCGCAAAAATTCGTGTCCTAAGCCGATTCCTAGGTGCGCTCCCTCGATTAATCCCGGAATATCGGCGAATACCGTCCCATCTCCCGTGGGTTTGCGTACCACTCCCAAGTTAGGAATGAGAGTCGTAAAGGGATAATCGGCGATTTTGGGACGAGCAGAGGAAACAGCCGAGATTAGGGTGGATTTTCCCGCATTGGGCAGCCCGATAATGCCCACTTCCGCTAATAACTTCAATTCTAGGCGTAAATGGCGTTTTTCTCCGTCTAAACCGGGTAAAGCGTATTCGGGTGCGCGATTATTATTACTTAAAAAGTGGCGGTTGCCTAATCCCCCTTTTCCCCCGGCAGCCACGATTAAAGTCTGTTCGGGAGTGACCAAATCGCCGATAATTTCCTCGCTATCGAGATCGTAAACCACTGTACCACAGGGAACTTTAATAATGCGATCGCTACCGTTGGACCCGGTGCAGTTGTTCGGGCCGCCCCGTTTACCGTCATCGGCCTTAAAATAGCGACTATACTGGAAATCTAGCAGGGTTTGCAGGTTCTGAGTCGCCACGAAAATCACCGAACCACCTTTTCCCCCATTACCTCCGGCCGGACCGCCAGCGGGGACGTATTTTTCCCGACGGAAAGCGACAATTCCATCACCTCCCTTACCCCCTTCTACTTCTATTTCGGCGCGATCAATAAACTGCATAAGATTAAGTAATTAAAGTGAAAAAATGATCAATATCAAAGCTGTTATAGGTTAACATCTTGCCAATTTAAAGCTTCTGCGAATCCCTGAAAATGTTTGACATTAGTAGTAGCGATGACTAGATAACGACTCGGATATTGTTTTTTTAATAACTGCCAATGAGCAAGAATAATAATATCTACGTCAATATTGTAATTATCAGCCGTTTGTTTGCCAATCTTTCGAGTTTCTACCCAAATTTGTGACGCTTCTAACATCACCTCGGTATCTAAATTTAAAAAATCAATGACATTGCGTAATTCATTAAGATTATCTAGGCTATTAAAGGAATTTTTTTTGACCGATTCTAATAATAGGCTTCTTCTGACTTCATAATCACAGATATCGGAACTAACTACATAAACGCCTTTGGACAAAAGTGAATAAAGCCAGTCTTCGCATTCAGCAGGTTTACCCGCTTTTTTAGGATGAGTTAATAAACCCAAAACCCCCGAATCGATAAAGACAATCATCCTTGGCTATAAAGCTTTGAACCCAAAGGACGAGCATTATCAATCGCAGTCTGAAAATTGAGCAAACACTCAGAAATTTGTTGGTCTTGCTCATCGGTTATTTGTGACCGTTTTTGTCGTCTTTGTTCTAAGATAGCCAAAGCCGAACGATTTCGTTTAATTTGTTCTTTTCGATCCCAATCCGGATAATTGACGAGTTTGGGTTTTAATTGATTCATCTCTTTTAAGTAGGTAGGTGTTAAAAATTGCCAGACATCCCCCTTATCAAGGGGGGAAGGGGGGATCAAAGACAGAATCTATCTTCAATTTAATTGATTCATCTCTTTGACTGGAAATTGTCTATCACAATCTTAGCCGATCCCTTGACCAAGAACAAGAGGTAACAGGCCTCCCCTTTCAAGGGGATGAAAATTCAAATCTTGCTGATTTCAAGCTACCGACGACCAGTGATAGTCACTGATAACTGATAACTGGTAACTGATAACTGAAATGACACCTCACAACTCCAGTCACTATCCTCAAGAATTTTAGTACATTTGTTTGCAGATAAAAAACTTGTTTCTGGGCGGGGAATCCCTACAATGGAAAACAGGATAATTAGTAGTGGATAGAAACCGATGGGGCAGTTTTTTAAACAAGCTTTCGCTAGTTGCTTGGGAACTTTATTGGGATTATTGGCATTTTCGACCTTAGGTGTGGGGGGATTAGCATTTTTACTGCTTTCTTCCCTTATTTCTAGCGATAGCTCCCTAGTTAAGGAAAAATCAGTCTTAGTTTTTAACTTAGCCACCAATATCAGCGATGCTCCCCCTAGTTCCAGTTTAGCCGATAGTTTGACCAGTGAGAGTAGGACCACTTTAAATTTGCGACAGGTGATAGCGGCGATCGAAAAGGCCGCCCTTGATGATAACATTGTCGGTCTGTTAATCTACGGTCGCGGCACTGTCGGTGAATATGGCTATGCTACCCTGACGGAAGTGCGGCAAGCTTTGGCAAAATTTCGCCAATCGGGTAAAAAAATTATCGCCTACGATGTGGAATGGACGGAAAAGGAATATTATCTCGCTTCCGTTGCTGAAAAGGTGATTATTAATCCCGTGGGGAGAATGGAAATTAATGGTTTAAGTAGTCAACAAACCTTTTTTGCCGATGCACTAGAAAAATATGGTGTGGGGGTACAAGTGGTAAAAGTGGGTTCTTTTAAAGGTGCAGTGGAACCCTATACGCGTCAGGATTTAAGTGTCCAGAATCGTCAGCAGCTGCAAACCCTACTCGATACAATTTGGTCTAATTATAGTTCCACAGTGGCCAAAAGTCGCAATTTCCCCCCCCAACAAGTGCAAACTATTTCTGATACTCAAGGTATTCTGGAAGCAACCACAGCGAAAAAGGCGGGTTTTGTTGATGAAGTGGCCCATTTAGATCGAGTAATTGTTTTAGCTAAAGAGTTGACGGGAGAAGCAAAAAATAAAACTAATGAGGAGGAAAATTCTGGCTCCTTTTCGCAAATTTCTTTAGCTAATTATGCTAGTTCTCTCGATGATGAGGGGGGAGATAGTAGCCATCAAATAGCGATAGTTTATGCAGAAGGGACAATCGTAGAAGGTCAGGGAGATAGAGGCGAAATCGGTGGGGATAAATTGGCGAAGGAACTGCGAAAATTACAAGAGAATGAGGAGGTAAAAGCGGTAGTTTTGAGAATTAATAGTCCGGGGGGAAGTGCCACCGCTTCCGAGGTGATTCTGCGGGAAATTAAGCGTTTAGATGCGAAAAAACCAGTAATTATTTCTCTGGGTGATGTGGCTGCTTCTGGGGGTTATTGGATTGCGATGGGGGGTCAAAGAATTTTTGCCGATAATGATACAATTACTGGTTCGATCGGTGTGTTTGGATTATTGTTAAATATCCAGAAGATTGCTAATAATAATGGCATCGATTGGGATACGGTAAAAACTGGACAATTAGCCGATATATCTACTATTACCAGACCGAAAAATCCCCAAGAATTAGAAATTTATCAAGCGGCAGTTAATCGGTTCTATGATTTATTTATCGAGACGGTGGCCCAGGGGCGAAAATTATCCCCAGACAAGGTTAGAACTGTGGCCCAAGGTCGCGTCTGGACGGGAAAAGATGCGGTTAAAATTGGTTTAGTTGATCAAATCGGTGGCCTAGAAGCGGCAGTACAATACGCGGCCAAAACAGCTAAATTAGGGGATGATTGGAGTCTTAAAGAATATCCTCGATCGCAAAGTTGGCAAGAAGAACTTCTCTCTAATTTATTGCAAACCTATCTTCCTCCTCTCACTAAAAATAACCACCCTTTGACGCAGGAATGGCAAAATTTTCAGCAGGAATTATTGAAGTTACCTACATTTAATGATCCCCATAGTGTTTATGCTAAGTTACTTTTTAATCTCGATTTTCGCTGATACTTAGGTAAAAATAATGCCCGCTAATTCTGAAATTATTTAACAAAAATTTCTATGAATCGCCCTAATAGCGTTATTCTCGGTTTAGCCTATATTTTGGGATTGTTATCTACAGGTCTGGTAGATTTTAGTCCGCAGTTAAACCGATGGCAAGAAGTGGTAATTAGAATTGTTATTCTTAGTCTAATTACCCTGTTAACCACAACTTTTATCCGTCGTTTTTGGTGGCAAAGTCCCCCGAAAAAAATTTGGCTGATAGCGGGATTAATAGCTATATTTGCGGTTGTTTATCTAGAAATTCGTACTCCTTACCCCAGCACAAACGATATCAGTCATCTTTTAAAAAATAATGTAGTTAACTCTATTAAAATCACGGGCAGTATTATATCAGAAATTCGTCTTAATCGCCGAGAAAATTTACAATTTTGGTTAGAAGTAAAAGAATTTAGCCTCAAGAATTTACCAACAAAAAAATCCACGGGTAAACTCTACGTTACTCTACCAAATCTAGCAGAAAATCAGGTTTATCCCGGACAAGACATAACAATTAAAGGATTACTGTATCGTCCCCGTCCTGCGAATAATCCCAATGCTTTTGACTTTGCTAATTATCTAGCTCGTCGGGGTGCTTTTGCTGGTTTAAAAGGGGAAATAATTATCGATAAAAAATCAGCGACTTGGGGAATTTGGCAGATTCGTCAGCGCATTGTTGAGGCACAAATTCAAGGAATAGGCCAAGAAAAAGGGACTTTATTAAGTTCGATTACCCTCGGACGACAAGCGGTTAATTTGCCAGCAAAAATCACTGATTTATTTATTAAAACTGGATTGGCTCACATTTTAGCAGCTTCTGGCTTTCATGTGGCTATTTTGTTGGGATTTGTTTTAACTATTACTCGCAATTTATCCCCCAAAAAACAGTTTATTATTGCCCTTACTATCTTAATAATTTACGGTACTTTAACAGGGTTACAACCTTCAGTACTGCGGGCGATTTTGATGGGAATTGGGGCATTAATCGGTCTGCTTTATAATCGACAAGTTAATAGTTTAGGTTCCCTGTTACTAGCGGCTACAATTCTATTATTATGGCAACCTCTCTGGATTTGGGATTTAGGATTTCAGTTAAGTTTTTTAGCGACTTTGGGATTAATTATTACCGTTCCTTTACTGAAAAATAAAATTAACTATTTCCCTAATTTAATCGCTGAACCTATAGCTATTAGTCTAGCTGCCACTCTCTGGACTATGCCTTTATTAATGTTTACGTTTAACTCGATCGCTCTTTATAATATCCCCATTAATATTATCACAACTCCCCTAGTTACCCTAATTAGTTTAGGAGGAGTTTTTACTGCTTTTTTAGGTTTAATTTATCCCCCTTTGGGCAGTATCAGCGCTAGTATTCTCTATTACCCTCTAGAGTTATTACTGCAAATTACCACCTTTTTTAGTCTGCTTCCTTTTAGTACCTACTCCACGGGTAAATTATCTTTAGGAGTGATGTTAATTATTTATATTTGCCTTACCTTAATCTGCTTTAATATCTGGTTTCGTCAACGGTGGCATTTAATCGGTTTATTTATACTCGCTGTAATTTTAATACCGATTATTTATCAGCATTTAACTTTAACTCAGGTGACAGTTTTAGCCACCAAATCGCAACCGGTAATAATTATTCAAAATCGAGGAAATACTCTCTTAATTAATGGGGAGGAACCCGCAACAGCACGTTATACAGTTTTGCCCTTTTTGCGACAGGAGGGAATTAATCAAATACAAGGAGCAATAACTGTCAATAATCCGGCGCAATTCTCAACTATTAGTGAGGATATACCGATCAAAAAAACTATTAATTTATCCCAGTTAGAAAAATTTAATCTTGGCGAAATTACTGGACAATTGCTCGAGAAAAATTTATTTAAATTTCAGGTAAAAAATCAATCTTGGCTATGGATTGTTAACCCGAAAATTCCCGTTAATTTATCCCAAGAATTCAGCCCCCTAGTGTTATTATGGCAGGGAAGCAATCTAGATAAACAATGGTTAGAGTCAATTCGACCACAAACAGCGATCGCTGTCACCACCAATCTCTCCCGTAATGCCAGAAATCAACTGAGAAAGGCCGGTATTAAGACTTACTGGACTGGGAGAGATGGGGCAATTCAATGGACAGCAAAAAATGGATTTCAACCCTTTCTAATTAATGAGTGATGTGTACTACCAAAACTGAACAGGGAGCATGATGTACCACATAATTACTGACACTACCTAAGATTAACTCAGATAAACCCGATCGACCGTGACGACCAACAATAATTAAATCTATCCCCTCTTGTTGGGCAACTTGACAAATTTTCTGTCCCGGATCACCGATATAATAATCAGCCCGGGCTGTGATATTATCTTCCTTAGCTCGATCGACTAAACCGTTTAACCAAGCTTGTAATTCCGCTTGCATTTCTTCGGTGATTTGTTGTTCTAAGGCGATCATATCGGGGGGATAACCGCCACCATAACCGATCAGATTACCATAAATAAAAGTTTCCGTGTAGGGAGTCAAAGGTTTAGACAGACTATAAATAATCCGCAACTCACTAGCGTAGGTTTTCGCTAAGAGAATAGCCGTATTCAATACCTCTGGAGTGACATCTTGATAATCCACAGCCACGAGAATTTTATTATAGAGTTTGTTGGTATCCCGATCGACTGAGAGTGTTTCCGTATTATTCATAGAATTAGCCTCCTCGATAGCAGATAACGTCAGGGTTGAAGTTAATCTTTTTTCCCATCGGCTGCCAGCAATACCCCGGGGAAATAGCCAAAAATTGCTGAAAGCTGATGACTGATAGTTGACGCTCCCCTACCTCTAGTGTGACATTTTTCGGATGATGTAGCTAAATCCCCAAAAAAATTCCTAGGGTTGATTCAAGGTAGGGTTGATTCAAGGTAGGGTTGATTCAAGGTAGGGTTGATTCAAGGTAGGGTTGATTCATGAATCAACCCTACCCAAACCCCGGAGCGCATTAGCTTTTCGGTGGGATGCTTAAAGACAGATGCTGATACATTTGTAATCATCTCAGAGTCACTGATAATTGCTGATTGTCGGTATTTCTGCAAATGTGAGATGCACCCCTAGATTTTTTAGAAAAGTATTTATCTTAAGATACAATATGGTTGAGATTTTTTGCAGCAGAGGATCTAGTCGAATGAATGAAGATAGCAAAAATTATGAGATGCAAATTCTGGCAATGATGATCAATCAGTATTTGGATGATATGGTATCTCTGAGTGAAGAAAAATTAAACCAGCTAGAAGCAAACCGCGATCAGATTGTTTGGGATTTAGCCACAAGAATTTACAAGGAAAGTGGTCATAAAGTAGAACTTCATATAATACGAAACTTAATTAATTCTAGAATTGAAGTTATGAGATATCAGTTATTTTTCAGTCAATCCAGTCTATTGGAATCAAGGAGAATCAATGAAGAGAAAGCTATTAAAATAGCATCACAAAAAGCTAATGCTGTTATTAACGATAAAAACAATGATGATACCGAGAAAATAACGTCACAAGACAATGAACGAAAACTGGCAATTTTTATCAAAGTTCAAGAGATAATTAGTGATCAATTAGATGTGGAAAAGTCTGAGATACATATTGATGATGAACTATTTTATTTAAAATCTAAGGAAAACGTCGGTAGTTATAGTTCTTATAGTTCTTATAGTTCTTATAGTTCTTGTAGTTCTTTTGTCCGGAATAGTTGGTCTGACTTATTATCAAATTGGGGAGGAGATGAACTTGATACACTTGAATTAATCATGACTTTAGAAGAAGAATTTGATCTAGAACTTTCAGACGAAAAATGCCAAGAATTTACAACAGTGAAAAAGCTAGTTGATTATCTGGCTGAAAATTTAGGCAAGTAACAATATTAATTTTTACGAAAATATCTCAAGTTATCAGCCAAATATAGCTATAATCCAATTAGAGCGAGTTCTAAACCAACAACTTATGATTAGTCGCTACATTGTCGCATGGCTCCCGATGATCGTAATAGGAATTAGTAACGGTATCCTCCGAGAAACCACCTACGGAAAATATCTCGATGAACTACGCGCTCATCAAATTTCTACCCTGACAGGAATCCTCTTTTTTAGTCTTTATATTGGCACTCTTGTCTATTTTTGGGGTCTAGAATCCTCCGGTCAAGCAATTACTATCGGTTTAATTTGGTTAGTATTAACAGTGGGTTTTGAGTTTCTGTTCGGCCATTTTATCGCCGGTCACTCTTGGTCAAGATTAGGGCAAGATTATAATCTTTTAGCGGGACGAGTTTGGATTTTTGTTCTCTTGGTCATTACTTTTGCTCCTTTACTATTTTATCAACTTTTTTCTTAATTAATTATGAAAGCTATTATCATTAATCGCTATGGCGATAGTAATGTTCTCCAATACACCGAAATAGAAAAGCCAATTCCCCAAGCAAAGGAAGTCTTAATTAAGATTATGGCAGCGGGAATTAATCCGATTGATTGGAAGATTCGTCGGGGAATGCTCAAAATAGCCACAGGTAATAAATTTCCCCTGCAATTAGGTTTTGATTATGGGGGAATTATCGTTGAAAAAGGCAGTCAGGTGGAACAATTCCAGATCGGAGATGAGGTTTTTGGTTTTCTCAATCAATTACCCGGTAGAACCTATGCTGAATATGCAATTATTCCCGCTTCCCTATTAGTTAAAAAACCGCATAATCAGAGTTTTATTGAAGCTGCCGCCACTCCTTTAGCTGCTTCTACCGCTTTGCAAGTCTTGCGCGATTTTGGCAATATTCAAGCAGGGAATCGGATTTTAGTTAATGGTGCATCGGGAGGAGTGGGTAGCTTTGCCGTGCAGATAGGGAAAATTTTCTCCGCACAAGTAGATGGAGTTTGTAGTAGTAAAAATATCGATTATGTCACCTCTTTAGGAGCAGATAAAGTTATCGATTATACCCAAGAAGATTGGAGAAAAACTGAGCAGAAATATGATATAATCTTCGATGCTGTGGCTAAGTCTTCTTTTTGGCACTGTCGTCAGCTTTTAAAACCCCAAGGCACCTATATAAGCACCCTACCAAATCCCGGAATTATCCTCTTAAATTATCTCGGTGCTTGGTTGCCCCAAAAAGGGAAAGTGATATTTTTTGCTCAAGCACAAGCGTCCGACTGGCAATTTCTCAAAGAAGCGATCGAATCGGGTAAATTAACTGTTAGAATCGATCGCACCTATACTTTTTCCCAGGTGGCAGCAGCTCATAATTATAGTGAATCGGAAAGAGTGAGCGGAAAAATAGTCTTAATCCCGGATTAAGGATAAATAGTTAGGGTTTTTCCTGATTTTTTGGGGAACGAGTAAATAGTTTCAAGTAGGTAGAAACAGAGAATTCCTTAATTGGAAAGGTGATAAAAGTCAAGGGATTAATAGTAATAATAATATTGCGGCTATCCCTTTGTACCGCCTTGATAATCTGTTTAGCCACCCAATCGGCGGACATAATACCCACAGGATTTAAATTACTCTTAAAAGGGCCAAGAATTAGCTTTCTTACCACACAGGGAGCATCTAAACGACGCAGGGTAATCATATCACCGATCGCTCGTTTACTGAGTTCGTAGAGGGGACTAAAGGCAGGATTAACCTCTGCTTCCGAGGTATTCACCCAGACTTCCTTGCGGGCAATTTGCTCGTTAGTGCGGACAGTTTTGAAGAATAATTCCATTAAACGCCAGACGGAAAAAGTATTCACTTGGTAGGCTAATTCGATCGCTTCTGGGGTTCTTTGGCCGTGGACATTAACGCCATGATTTAAAATCAGTATATCTACAGACTTAAATAGGTCCTCAAGTTGCGTTTCTTCACCGATTTGCCATTTCACAGTTTTTACAGGTACTGATTCGCCGTTAATTTCAATAGCGATCGCATTCTCCCCAGAAGTGAGCGCGATTACCTTAGCTCCTTTCAGTTGTAGGTACTTTAACAGCGATCGCCCTAAGGTTCCATTCGCTCCGCTAATGGCGATCGTTTTGCCCTTGAGAGAAAGTGCCGTCCCCATCAATTTATCCATAAAGGTGAAAGTTCCACAATAATAAGCCTTTTGGTTATCAAAATGGTGTCGCCAGTGGTAGGTACGATTAACGCGCCATTGAGCGGGGAAACTCTCAAATTGCCCCGGACGATGGGTTAAATCGGTTAATTCCTCCAGATTAGCGATACCTAAACCTCGACCGATCGCCGTGCTGAGAAAAGCCAAAGTATAAAGGGAGCCTAACCAACCCAACCAAGGGCGATCGAACCCCCAAGAGTAGGCCAGTAGTACAGGTAAAACACTGGCAGCCAACATAACCAAGGCCTCCGGTACATCATTGTACCAGTGCGCCCGACGATAAATTTCCTCGCTCATTACCGACAGATCGGGACGAAAAACCCGATGATGCCAGACGTGCAGACGATAAAGGGGCTGCCAATGGTGAGCTAGGGCATGATAGCTATCACGCACGATCTCCACCCAAATAATTGAGCCACAAATCAGTCCGACACAGAGGAGCAGGTTTGACATAGGGGATAAATGTTAAATTTTCTCAACGAATGTAAACAGAGCAATCTTAGCCGAAAAAGCGCATTTATAGGGCAAAAAAAAACCAATAGCCTGAAAAACTAGGGTTTCTTTCCCGAAAAAACTTAAGATTCTGTTAAAAATTTTAACAATTTTCGGTAAAATAAAGCAAGAAACAAGCGTCTACTGGAACAGTTACTTAACCTGAGTCGATTATGGCAGAAAATTATTGGTCGCGAGAGGATGATAACGAAGAATTAGACCCGATTGGTTCCCTCCTATCTGACTGGTCCGATCCCGAAGACGAGGAGGACGAATTTAGAAGCGAAATTTTTCAAGGCCGATCGGGACGCAGACAGAAAGCGGCTTTTAGCCTCATGGCGATCTGGACAATAATTATCGGACTTCATTGGCTGAGTTGGGGTTATTGGGCAATTATCGCCCTAACTATGGTACTATCGGGGCAAGCTTTGCGGCTGCTGTTCACGAAACCAGAAACGCCGCCAATTCCTTTGCCAGATTGGGATTTAACCTCTGTCCCCAGGGTGTCCCTCTTAGTAGCGGCCAAAAATGAAGAAACCGTAATCACGAAGCTGGTTGATTATCTCTGTAATCTAGACTATCCCCAAGATAAGTTAGAAGTTTGGATCGTCGATGATTATAGTACCGATAACACCGGTGCAATTCTCGATCGCCTTGCTTTAGAATATCCCCAATTAAAAATTCTCCATCGTCCTGCTAATGCCGGAGGTGGCAAATCCGGCGCATTGAATCAGGTTTTATCCCTGACTAACGGGGAAATTATCGGCGTATTCGATGCCGATGCGGGATTATCCTCCGATTTACTGCGTCATGTGGTCCCAATGTTCGACGATCGAGAAGTCGGTGCGGTACAGGTGCGAAAAGCGATCGCCAATGCCGCCGAAAACTTCTGGACCAAAGGACAAGCGGTAGAAATGATCTTTGATAGCTGTTTCCAACAGCAACGGATCGCAGTGGGAGGGATCGGAGAATTGCGCGGAAATGGTCAATTTGTCCGTCGTAGTGCCTTAAATCGTTGCGGGGGTTGGAATGAACAAACGATCACCGACGATCTTGATTTAACTATTCGTCTCCATATCGATAATTGGAAAATTAATATCTTAAATTTTCCCGCAGTAGCGGAAGAAGGGGTGACAACTGCGATCGCTTTATGGCATCAGCGCAATCGTTGGGCCGAAGGTGGTTTTCAGCGTTATCTCGACTATTGGAAAGCAATTTTAAAGTCTCCCATGCCTTGGCCGAAAAAGTTTGATTTAATTGCTTTTTTGATTGTTCAATATATCTTACCTGCGGCCGCTATTCCCGATCTTTTAATCACAATTACCCGTCATCAAGCCCCGATTTTAACGCCTTTAACTGGTTTGGCTCTTTCCCTTTCTCTCTGGGGGATGGTGACAGGATTAATCCGAGTCAATACGGGTAAAAAATTGACTTTTGCTCTCGGTTTAGACATCCTTGCTCAAACCATTCGCGGCATGATTTATATGATGCACTGGTTTGTTATTATTCCCAGTGTCAGCCTACGGATGGCTTTACGTCCTAAACGTTTAAAATGGGTGAAAACCGTTCATCTGGGGGAACATCTCAGTGCCGAAGTTTAATTTTCGAGGATAGACTCCAAAAACTTTGGCCTTATTAGGACTGAAATCCCCTGTCAGTCAAGGTTACAGCCTTTGGAAACCCCTTTTGGAAAAATTTCCAATTTCCTTAATTATGCTTGCTGCCAATAATGTGTTAATTTAGATACAGAATTGAATTCCGTGACAGCACTGGGGTGGCGAAAAGCGCTCGCTCCAGTTTTTTTTGTGATCGGTTAGTGGAATGTCTGCGCTTGTTAATTACTTTAAGGTTAAATCTAGCGAAAATGTAATTAATTTCTTATCGAGAAAACGGGTTTCTTCAAGAAACCCGTTTTCTGTGGGGTTTTTTGCGGAAAGCATACCCCTCTTTTTGTAGTTCCCCCTCTCCTCGTAGGTTAAGGGGGTGAGGTCATAACAATCCGTTGCCAAAACCGACTTTTCAGAATATAATAAACAAGAGTAGTCATTCATCGCTCAGATTAGTTAAGATGATATTACATGACTAATAATATTGACCATGACCGCTTATTTAAGGAGTTAATCTCCACCTTTTTTGTCGAATTTATTGAGTTATTTTTTCCTCAATTGATAGATTATTTAGATAGGGACTCGATTACTTTTTTAGACAAAGAAGTATTTACCGATGTCACGGAAGGAGAAAGGTATGAAAGCGATTTAGTCGCACAGGTTAAGTTTCGAGGAAAG
>VYLF01000166.1_pt1 | contig 52211 bp, 41 predicted proteins | sample 5114371 | NCBI WGS metagenome assembly VYLF01 (sample SAMN12291773, study PRJNA351875) | freshwater metagenome | isolation source: freshwater lake | place: USA: Michigan, Kent Lake | collected 2013-08-15 | reverse complement strand
GGCATACCGCTACTGCTTCTGGAGGGAGAGTAAGACCAAGTAAAGGCACTGCTTTTGCAAGGCATCTCCCTGTGAATGAAGAATCCCTCGCATGAGTGCGATGGGAGTGTCAAATTTGTTGAGGGCGTTTAAGTAGTAATTGGATAGCCAAAAGAATTAAACCAATGGTGACAAAAGCAAAAATAAAGGTTCCTAGAGAAGCTAAACCAAAAACTAAAGTGCGGACAGCACTGCCAATTCTCAAGGCGATCGGACTGTGAGCAACCATTGGTTTTGAGTAAAAAGAATGACCGATCGCTGCTGTGAGATAATAGAGAATTGTCCCCAATGCTGCCGAAATTGCCGCACCAACCAAACAGCGAGTAGGAGTAACTTTTTTGGTTTCTAATTCTGTGGTCATTCCTTTTTAGTCCTCAAATATTGCCCAGGTTAAATTTTAATTCTTTTCCCCAGCATTTTACCCGACTAGGACCAAGGATCGAGGACGGAAGGAAAAGAAGTATCGACTTGCGAGGAGGCGATCAGGTCTTGATTCTGGTCTAGTTGCCGTTTTAACTGTTCCCAATCGCCGGGGTCGGTTAACTCCTCATAAACAGGGGCAGCGGAAAAGATCGTTTCTTTGTCCGATGACCAGTTTCGGGAAGGAAGGACTGGATTAGTCAAATCAGGCAACTCCTGGTCGAGAATAGTCGGATTTGCGCTCTCAGGGGAAGCTGTGGGCGAATTTAGGCTAATTTCCCGCTTTAGTGACTGTAATTCACGGTTGAGAGCCTGTAATAACTGCTCGATCGCCTCGATTCTCCCGAAAACATCCGAGGGAATCTCAGGATTATTGGCAGCAGAGAGGGAGGGTAAAGTTAATTCATCAGCCATGACGCGCTCGATTTCCTCTAGGGTAGTATAACCCGATTGCACTAACTTTTGGGCAAAGGAAGGCAGCTTGGTCTGAAGTTTCTTGTTTGCTAATGACATGGAATAGAGCCAGTAAAGACTGTACAACCCACTACATCCCTTAGTATTCCCATTTTTTCACCGCAGCTAACAGGTAAAAGAAAATTTATCCCACTTTCCGCACTTCTTAACCTTCAATTGATAATTTTTACTAATATTTTGCTTAAAACCCATTGCTAAGTAGTCGTGCAAAATTAGACGGGATACAGCTATTAGGGATCGGATTTGAGTTTTCAGTTCACTGTTTCCTCACATCAGAAGTCTGACGGAGTAGTGGCTTAGATGTGTAATTAATTGTGCTTAGATACTTAGTAGGGACTATAGCTACAATGATTGATTTTGCTCAAGGTGAAGAATTGTAATTTTTTTTCTCAGAAAAAATCAATTATTGAAAATGTTCTCAATAGTAGTTTCTACAATGAGGCTTTTTCGTCAAAACATCTTGGGGAATGTAAAAATATATAAAAGTATATGAAGATGTGCGGAATGTCGGATTTATCGTCGGCTACTTATGGCGTTTCTCATCAAGACGAAGTGTAAACTGATTTGGTATCGACTGCTGACGACCGACTCCCCAAAAGGAAAACTTCCTACCTCATCATTTAGGATAACTGCTATAAAAAGAGCAGAAGAGGTCATGGTTTCTAGGTTATGCTTGTTAAAGGTATCTTTCTTATCCTACACTTGTAATACCAATCTGTTTAGTATTTGGGAGAAAAAAATTATGCGGACAGGGGAGATGGGGAGATAGGGGAGTGGGGAGACCACTTCGTGCGCTTTGCGGGGGGAAGTGGCGAGAAAGATTCGAGCATTTATACTAAAATCTAAGATAGCCGGTTTAATATCGTCTCAGGGATCAAAACAAAAGCTTAGAATAGATAAAATATGTGGACTTTTATTGATTTATTTGCCGGTATAGGAGGATTTAGAATCGCCCTAGAAAATCTCGGTTGTCAATGCGTTTTTTCCTCGGAAATCGATCCTCACTCCCAAAAGGTTTACTTGGCTAACTATGGTCATTTACCCGATAATCAAGACATCAGAAAATTAGAGGCAAAAACTGTACCCGATCATGATATAGTGTGCGGCGGTTTTCCCTGTCAAGCGTTTAGTATCGCCGGCAGAAAACACGGTTTTGAAGATGCACGCGGAACCTTATTTTTTGAAGTTGCCCGGATCCTACACGAAAAGAAACCGAAAGCTTTTATCTTAGAAAATGTCCAGGGGTTAGTTCACCACGATCGAGGTAAAACTTTAAAAACTATTTTAGATATATTAGAAAAGGATTTGCATTATTTTGTCCCTAGTCCCCAGATTTTAAATGCCAGATATTTTGGGGCTCCTCAAAACCGTCCCCGAATTTTTATCGTCGGTTTTCGAGAAGATTTAAATATTTACCATTTTTCCTATCCTCAACCAACCCATCAAGAAACTTGTCTCAAAGATATTCTAGAAGAAAAGGAAGTCAGCGTTAAATATTATCTCTCTAATCAGTATTTAGAAACTTTGTTTAAACACAAGGCCAGACACCAAAATAAAGGTAATGGGTTCGGTTATGAGATTATTTCTCCCGATGGTATCGCTAATGCTATTGTGGTGGGAGGTATGGGAAAAGAAAGAAATTTAGTTATCGATCAAAGACTGACTAATTTTACTCCCGTTACTCGCATTAAGGGAGAGGTAAATAAATTATTCGTCCGCAGAATGACCCCCAGAGAATGGGCAAGATTACAGGGATTTCCCGATAGTTTTCAGATTGTTGTCAGCGATGTCCAAGCTTATAAACAGTTCGGTAATTCTGTGGCCATTCCCGTGGTAGAAGCAGTGGCAAAAGAGGTGATTAAAGCTTTAGATTTATCCAGAAATTCTCAAGAAAATATCAGGGTTAAAGACCTACAGGGGAGACAATTAGAACTATTGTCAATCTGAGGAACAATAACAATTTTTTCTAGGGTTTTGGGTATATTAAGAATAGTTATTATTTGATCAATATGATCGCTGTTTATGCTCGACTCTCACTGGATTAACAGTGGACTTGTTACATAATTAATTTTCGAGGGTTCAAAAATGGGAAAAATAGGCATGAGGTAAAAATAAAAAGAGCAGAAGAGGTGATGGTTTCTGGGTTGTGCTTGTTAAAGGTATCTCTCTTATACTACACTTGTAACACCAATAGGTTTTAGTATTCGGGAGAAAAAAAATTATGCGGACAATCACACGCACCACCACTACTGATATGGAAGTCACCAGCATTCGTCTGGAAAGAGTCCTCAAAGACAAGCTGAAAGAGATTTCCGGCAATCAAGGTTATCAAGCACTCATTCGCGATGTCTTATGGAATTTCGTTCAGCAGAAATCAGGAGATTATCGACCTCAGTTTTGTGCTGGTGATATAAGGGCAGTATTTAACGCTACAGCTAGAAAAAATGAGATTTGCGCTCTTACAGGCAAGTTAATCCCCGCTAATGAAACAATGTTGTTAGGTTTGACGATCTATGGCGATCTAGTTCCGTTGAGTATGGATAGTTATGCCAATTTAAAATAAGTTTGACTAGGGTGAGGCAGAATCCAGTATAGTTAGTCCTCACCCATAAAGATAAGGTAACAGGCAATGGGGAAGTGGGAATTATAAATTATAAATTATGAATTATGAATTGAGAGGTGGGGAGTTTTTTGCTGTAAACAGTGAACTGATAACTGATGACTGATAACTGATGACTGATGACTGAACCGATTTTACGAGTGGTTTTAATTAATCCGCAAATTCCGCCAAATACGGGGAATATTGCCCGTACTTGCGCCGCAACGAGGACAGAATTGCATTTAGTCGGTCCTTTGGGTTTTGAAATTAGCGATCGCTATCTGAAGCGCGCAGGCTTAGATTATTGGCCCTATGTAAAACTTATGTACCACTTGACAATTGATGAATTCTGTGATTATCAACAAAAGAGCGGGGGACGGGCGATCGGGTTTACTGTGCGCGGCAGCAGCAGCTATGTGGAATACAGCTATCAAAGCGGAGATTGGCTACTTTTTGGCAGTGAAACCGACGGTATTCCGGCAGATTTATTAAATCAATGTGATCATACAGTGTATATTCCCATGGCTGAACCGGGGGTGAGAAGTTTAAATCTTTCCGTTAGTGTGGCAATCGGATTATTTGAGGCCAGACGACAACTGGGATTTATTCGTTAGCGTGACATTTGGCTATATAAACAGGGCAAATAAACTGAATTGACCAAAAAATTAGAAAATTGCTTTTATTTAGCTGATTTTTGCCCATATCAGAAAAAATAGCGATCGCAGTCAATCTTGTCCGTAATAACAGCAAGAAATTATGTGGATTATCCTAGCGCAAGTTAATTGTTGCTCCTTTGTAATTACATAATTTATTGAAAATAAAAAGGCAAGATGAGGCTCATGAATATCTTAGACCTTTCTCCCAATACTTTTCGCAATTTACAGCTTTTTAATCGGCAAAAATGCACCTCTGGCTTAACTCAAGTCGAGATGTTAGTTACCCTAATTTTATTAGCAATTCTCTTAACCATTGCCCTTTCTGTTTATCATCGTTTAATGGCTTGGATTCGCTTAAATATCGCCACCTTTGAAATATCACAACAGTGGAAAAATACCCGTTATCAAGCCACAGGAGAAGGTTCTCACCCCCTATCTTTGTGCATGGCAGAAAATGAAACCCAACAGATTAAAGTGGCAAAAGTGCAGGGGGACGAATGTGAAAATGTCACCGATTGGACTCCCATAACTCGCGGTGTTAGCATCGATACTGATAATTCTACCCTACGCCGAGTTAGTGGGCCGGCGGGTAATCAAGGTACAATTTACCGCGCTAGTTGGGCCGATACAAGGGGGGGGTTAGGGGGTTCTTGGGGACAGTTAGGCAGAATTACTTTAGTTGCTTCCGGTACACCCGATAAACGCTGTTTATTTTTATTCCGTGTTGATGGTAGTTGGGATATTCGTCAAGATGATAGATGTGTGGGTTAAAGCTGATTTAAAACTAGGGAATCAGGCGCTCGATTTGTTGAGCTAAATCAAAATCTAAGTTACTTAAACCTCCCACGTCATGGGTAGTGAGGGAAAGAGTAACGCGATTGTAATTGATGGTAATATCAGGATGATGACCTAGGAATTCAGCTGGAGTAACTAAGCGATTAACAAAAGCGATCGATTCGATAAAATTGTTAAATTTAAAAGTTTTTTCAATCCGTTGATCTCGTAACTGCCAGCCCGGGATAGTCTGTAATTGTTGAGAGATTTCTCGAGCGGATAAACGAGTAGCGGGTAAAGAGAGGACTAATTGACCAGTTAACCCAATCATGAAAGCGATCGCTATTGCTAAGAATTGGTTCAACATTGAAGACGCTGCCGTACTTTTGGTGAGCGGAAAAAGTTAATAAGCCCAAAATCTAACATTAAGAAACACTTTACACCATAATGTCGAGAGAGCCACGCTCAAAAATCTACAATCCTGACTGATAGCTTTTCTGGGGGGAAACTTAGACGGTTTTCAGTCCGTCTGGGAGTACACTAGAAAATACCCATTTATTCCATCGAGCCGTTCATGATTATTTCCGTCGTAGCACTGAAGGGAGGGGTCGGGAAAACCACCACATCGATTCATCTGGCCGCCTATTTTCAGGAAAAAGCGCCCACCTTATTGATCGATGCGGATAAAAATCGTTCGGCTCTCCATTGGTCCCGGGAAGACACCCTTCCTTTTATGGTAGCGTCCCAAGCTGGAGCGACGGGACTGGTGAAACAATACACTCATATTATCGTCGATACCCAGGCCCGGCCGGAGCCAGACGAGTTAAAAGATTTAGCTCAGGGCAGCGATTTATTAATCCTACCCACCACTCCCAATCATCTCGATATCGATGTCACCATTAAAGCGGTAGAATTGCTGTCCAAGATGACCGATAATTATCGAGTTCTTTTAACCCAAGTAGATTCACGGACAAAAACAGGACGAGAAGCTCGGAAAGCTCTAGAAGAAGCAAAATTACCCGTATTTAAGCGAGAAATTCCCCGTTTAGTTGCTTTTGAACGAGCGGCCGAAAAGGGAGTCGTCGTCAAAGATTATCCCGACCCCCGGTCGAATTTCGGTTGGCTTTGTTACCAAGCGGTCGGTAAAGAAATTTTGGCCCTAATGACATAAATTGTTAAAAAAGTTAATATTAATATTTGTGTCATTTTTCCCCGAAAAGATACTTAATCTGCATGGGGACTTTTTGTAATCTTCCGTTAAGCGTTCACTCCTAAATCCGTAAAGTCTGAGACAATCAAAAAAGTCTGACTGTAGGAGAACCCTCTATGAAATTGGCCTATTGGATGTATGCGGGTCCCGCTCATATTGGCACTTTAAGGATCGCCAGTTCCTTTAAAAATGTTCATGCTATCATGCACGCTCCTCTGGGAGACGATTATTTTAACGTCATGCGCTCGATGTTGGAAAGGGAGCGTAATTTTACCCCCGTCACTGCTAGTATTGTCGATCGTAATGTTTTAGCCCGGGGTTCCCAAGAAAAAGTCGTCGATAATATTGTTCGCAAAGATCGCGAAGAAAGTCCCGATTTAATCGTTTTAACCCCCACCTGTACCTCCAGCATTCTCCAAGAGGATTTACAAAACTTTGTCGAAAGAGCGCGACAGGATGCCGAGGGGGATGTGCTGCTGGCCGATGTCAACCACTATCGCTATAATGAACTACAAGCGGCCGATAAAACCCTCTATCAAATTATCAAATATTATCTCGATAAGGCCCAGAGAAAAGGGGAAATTATCTCGCAGAAAACCCCTAAACCTTCGGTTAATATTATCGGTATTACCACCCTCGGTTTCCATAACCAACATGATCGCACGGAATTAAAGCGGTTAATGGCAGATTTGGACATTGAAGTTAACGAAATTATTCCCGAAGCTGCCTCGGTGGACAACTTAAAAAATCTGCCCCGCGCTTGGTTTAATCTGGTTCCCTATCGAGAAGTGGGATTAATGACAGCCAAATATCTCGAAAGTGAATTCGCTATGCCCTACGTTGATATTACCCCCATGGGAGTAGTGGAAACAGCCCGCTGTATTCGCCAAATCCAAGAGGTAATTAATGGCCAAGGTGCGGCAGTAGATTACGAAGATTTTATCAATGAACAAACTCTGCATATCTCCCAAGCTGCTTGGTTTTCTCGTTCCATTGACTGTCAGAATTTAACGGGCAAAAAAGCGGTGGTTTTTGGTGATAATACCCACGCAGCCGCTATGACAAAAATTCTCGCCAGAGAGATGGGAATCCATGTGGTTTTAGCGGGTACTTATTGCAAGTATGACGCGGATTGGTTCCGGGAACAAGTGAGTGAATATTGCGATGAAGTGTTAATTAGCGATGATAATGGGGCGATAGGAGATGCTATTGCTCGGTTGGAACCAGCGGCGATATTTGGTACTCAAATGGAACGTCACGTCGGCAAACGTTTAGATATTCCCTGTGGAGTAATTGCTGCACCTATTCATATCCAAAATTTCCCCCTCGGTTATAAACCTTTCTTAGGTTACGAAGGCACTAATCAGATCGCCGATTTGGTCTATAATTCCTTTACTTTGGGTATGGAAGATCACCTATTAGAGATATTCGGTGGTCATGATACCAAAGAGGTAATTACTAAAGGTATTTCGGCAGATTCTGACCTAAATTGGAATAAGGAAGCTACAGTAGAATTGCAGAAAATCCCCGGTTTTGTGCGGGGGAAAGTCAAACGAAATACCGAAAAATTTGCCCGGGAGCGAGGTATTGGTGAAATAACTTTAGAGGTAATGTATGCTGCTAAAGAATCCGTAGGAGCCTAATTATTTTTAGGGCTGAAAGTTAACAGCATTCAGCCCTATTTTTTTGTTAGTTATTTACTTAATCCCTGAAGTATTCTTTCCTCTACTCCTTTCCCCTGAATTAACACTCCAAATCCTCCTAAACCAGTGGGATTGATTAATTGATGTAAGGCATCTCGACGCTGAAATATAGTTAATATATCGATTTTTCCTTGAGAAAGTTCCTTTAATCTATCCCCTAATCCCAAAGCCATTAAAAATAATCCTTGCTGAGTAAAACCGAGATTTTTTAAGCCTAATTTCTCCCCTTGACGTTGTAAAGCGGTAAAATCCACATGAGTGGTAATATCTTGTTCTCCCACCCACAAATAAGGATGATCATGACGCTGATGTTGTCGATAACATTGTAGGGTTCCTTGACTTCTTTGGGGATGATAATATTTTTCGGCAGTGTAACCGTAATCTATGGTTAAGATATAACCTCGATCGAGTTTCCGATTAACGGTTTCTAACCAGTCTAAAGCTAATAAGTTTACCTCAGTTTGATAACCCTCCGGATAAAGTGGTGAAGGAATATTTATCCCCACTAAATCAAAATAGTCTTTGATTCTGTCGGTGGATAAATCTGCGATAATCTCCTGAAAAGATTCCCCCAATCCCAGATAAATTTCTCGCAATTCCCCCGACTCGATCACAACTCGATGGACAGGAAAAGCATCGATTAACTCATTACTAAACACACAACCCACAAGGGAATTATCGGCTAAATCCGGCCAACTTTGCCAAGATACCGGGGAATATCCCGCTAAAGTTGCCCGTTGTCTTTCCCTGAGTTTCTGAGATTGTTCGATAATTATATAACTGAGATTTTGATAAAAATCAGCATAGCTATCACTTAAATAATCAAGGATATCTTTCGCTAAAATTCCCGAACCTGCTCCCACTTCCACTAAAGTAAATCCAGGCGAATTGCCTAAAAATTCCGCCATCTCGACAAATTGCTCTGCCAACAATTGGCCAAAATCTGCCCCTAGAGACGAGGAAGTAAAAAAATCTCCTTTTGAGCCAATTTCTACTTTTCCAGCGGTGTAATAGCCATAATCGGGGTGATAAAGAGCTAAATCCATCCAGCGCTCGAAGCTAATTCGACCCGCCGCTGATTGTTTAATTTCCTCGCCGATGATTGCTTCTAAATTCATTTTGATCAGGGAATTATGAATTATGAATTATGAATTATGAAATGGGAATTATACTAAATCCAGTTACTAAAGACTGATTATCTATTCCTTCTTTTGCCTGAGTGCCTCTTGCCTTTTGCCCATCCTTATAAGTAGGTAGGCACAATTATTTGTAGGATGGGTTAGCGGTAGCGTAACATGAGCGGGCGTTGGGTTTCATGCTTCAACCCAACCTACGTTCATTTTATATTTAATTCCACCCACCTACTTAAGTAGCCTATACTCAACGGATTTAGTATTAGTAAACAGTAATCATTGATCAGTAAACAGGTATAAAGATAAAGATAAAGATAACTAACTAATTAACTTAAAACTTACATCTGATCACTGATAACTGATAACTGATAACTGATAACTGATTTAATCTCCCGCATGATAGGAACTGCGGACTAGGGGGCCGGATCTAACCTGGGAAAAACCCATTTTTTGGGCAATTTCTCCCAACTCGCTAAATTCTGCGGGAGTCCAATATTTCTGTACGAGCAAATGTTCCAGAGAAGGACGCATATATTGACCAATAGTAACTCGATCGCAGTTGATCGCCCGTAAATCTGCCAAAGTCTCGATAATTTCCTCTTTTGTCTCACCGTGACCGACCATTAAGCCGGATTTCGTCGGAATTGACCGATCGATTTCCTTAACATAACGCAAAACCGCCAAAGAGCGATCGTATTTAGCCCCGCGTCTAACTGGCCCTTGCAAACGGCGCACCGTCTCGATATTGTGATTGTAACAGGCAGGTTTTGCCCCCACCACCGTCGCCACCCGTTCCTGTTGACTTCCCTTACCTCCAGCAAAATCCGGGGTTAACACTTCAATTAAAGTATGGGGATTGCGTTCGCGAATGGCTGTCATCGTCCGCACAAACCAACTGGCTCCGCCGTCTTCCAGATCATCTCTGGCTACAGAAGTCAAGACAACGTAACTTAAATTTAACAATTGCACCGCTTCCGCCACTTTTTGCGGTTCCTCGACATCGAGAGGCATGGGTGCATGACCCTTATCCACTTGACAAAAAGCACAGGACCGGGTACAGGTGGGACCCATCAACAAAAAAGTCGCCGTACCTTCGGCATAACATTCGCCGCGATTGGGACAGCGACCCTCCTCGCAGATAGTATGAATGTTCCTTTGTTTGATAATGCGCTGAACCGTGGAAATTTCGCTAGATTTGCCGAGCGAACGCCGTAACCAAGGGGGTAAAGAGGTTATTTCCTCGCGCCACTGTGGGGAAATATTGGACATGAGAAGTTAAGTAAGGTGTTGGGGATTTCAGTTATCAGTAATCAGTTATCAGTGAGGGGTTGGGGTTGGGGAGAGGGTAGAAGGGAGAAGGGAGAAGAGAGAAGGGAGAATAAATAAAAGCTGACGGCTGATAGCTAAAAAGCTGATAACCGACTCCCCAAAACGAAAACTTCCTATCTCACCATTAAGATAACTGCTATAAGCTGAGAAAGCGGGTAAAGATCATTGTTAATCAAAAAGGAAACTTAGGCAATGGGACGACGGCAACGGAGAAAAATTTTCAATCTGGTCATTCAAGGATTGGCGGGTTGCCTCTTGGTTAGTATATTTGTTCTTAATTCCCTGCCATCCCTAGGCCAAAATTTTCTGGTTCCATTTGTATCTCCCACGGGAACAAGGATTTTTGTAGCCGGGGATATAGAATATGCTTCCGTGAATCTAGATGGATTGGCCTTATTTCAGATTGCCTCCCAAGATTTTACCGCTTCTGAGTCCCGGGAACTCTCCCCGGTAGAAAGACGGGCTAGGAGCATTGAAAGAGGTTTAAATAATATTATCAATCGGGGTTTCGATCCGACAACCCTGCAAGTAAGTACGGCGACTCTCAATAATTTAACCGTGATTGTGGCCAAGGATAACCAGAATTTACCGCAACAGGTAATTCTGACAGTGACAGAAGTTGATGCCCTGATCGATTCTTCTTCGGTTGGCGATTTAGCGGACAGATGGGTTAAAATCATCCAAACAGCTTTGATCCAAGCTTGGCAAGAACGTCAGCCCGCCCCTCGTCGGCAACAGGTAATGACTGCCACTATAATTATTTTGGGGCTAATTTTCTTAAGCTGGGTATCAATTTGGTGGCAGAAACGTTTAAGAAATCGCTTCAATCTCCTCAAAAAACAGGCTAAAAGTCAATCCGATCGAAATTTACCTATAAATTCCCCCCCCAGAAAAGATCGCTCCCAAGAACCGATTTTAGCCTCTCTAGAAGATTCCTCTAAATTCCGTCAACAGGCCGATATTCAGCGACAACTAACGCTAAATATTCTCTGGAAAAGACTGGCTCTTATTGGACTGATACTGCTTTGGTTTGCCGGAATAGCGGCGATTTTGTATGTATTTCCCGAAACTAGGCTAGAAGGACGCGGAATAATCCGTATTCCTTTACAGATTTTTATCATCTGGTTGCTGCTGACATCAGTGAGCAATATGGTTAATCTCTACGTTAATTCCAGACTACGGGAGTGGGTAGAGGAAGGAGCGGTTTTTTCGGAAAATTTGGAAAGGAGGATTCTGCGCGCTCCAACTTTATTAGAAGTTTGGCGAGAAATTATCACATTTATCGCTATTTTTCTAGGAATTTTGATTTTTTTAGCTTGGATGGGTCTTTCTTTCGCCTTTTTACTCACGGGAGCCGGTTTAGTGGGAGCATTGCTCACCTTTGCCTTTCAGGATCTTTTAAAAGATTGGATGAACGGTTTTCTGATTGTCTTTGAAGATCAGTACACTGTCGGTGATATAATCCAGTTTCAGGAGTTTATCGGTTTGGTGGAAAATATGAGTTTGCGAGCGACTCAATTGCGGGCCGACGATGGACGTTTAATCACTATTGCCCATAACCAAATTATTATCGCACACAACCTCAGTAAAGATTGGGCGCGGGTCGATTTTACCATCGAAGTCGCCTATCAGACCGAGCCAGATGTGGCGATCGCTTTAATGGCAGCCATCGCTGAAAATATGGCTGCAGATTCACAATGGCAAGAAGATATCATCAATCCCGTGGAGGTTGCTGGTGTTAGTCGGGTTTCTCACACGGGGATGGAAATTATGCTCAGAATTGTCGTCAAAAGATTACGACAATGGGATATAGAAAGAGAGTATCGTCGTCGTCTCAAGATTGCTTTTGAGGAGAAGGGAATTCACATCGGTATCCCCCAACAAAGTGTCCTCGTAGCAAAAGATAGAGAGGAATTCAAGGGACAGTTTTAAAGGGGAGTGATACTAAATCCTGTTTAAAAGGTATAGGAGAGTGGGGTGTAGGGTGTAGGGAGAAGGGAGAAACAATTCATAACTTGAGAGTTAATCACACTATTAAAAACGGATTTGTTATCAGTGCAGTTATCACTCCGCGTCCTGTAGGGGCGAAGCATTCGGATAGAAAATCTACGGTTTCACCGATAGGTTATTGCCCGAATGCTTCACCCCTACTTTTTGCCGCAAACCCTAAGTAAAAAATTGCCGTCTTTTCACTGATTACTGATCACTGATCACTGTTTGGTAGATTTAAACTAGGTTAGGTTAGATATCCTAACCTAGAAAATTTTTAGGAAGCTAAGGCTACCTCGACTATTTGTTGTAGTTCCCCATTTTGATAGAGTTCGATCATAATGTCGGAACCACCAATAAACTGACCGTTGATATAGACTTGGGGAATAGTCGGCCAATTGGAATACTCCTTAACTCCTTGTCTTAACTCCTGATCTTGGAGAATATCGACAGTTTCGTAGGAAACCCCCAGAATATTGAGAATTTGTATGACGTTATTCGAGAAACCACACTGAGGCATTAATTTATTGCCCTTCATGAACACAAGAACTTTGTTATTCTGGACTAATTGATCGATTCTGGCCTTAGTTTCGGGTGTCATAGGTCTAGTAGCTAGAATTTGAGCAAGAATAGCCAATCCTGAGACGTGGCATATCCTATTAGTTTAGCACAAGCCGTTGAGATAGCCTTAAAAAGGCAGGTCTTCGTCCTCCTCCAAACTCTCTAAAATTTCGTTAACATCAGGTCTCCCGCGCACGATAGTCATATTTTCCAGAGACTTATTAACTTTAGTTTCTGCGTCCGAATTTTCTGGCAGTGAATAACCCATATTGACCACTTCACCATCAAAAGATTTCGCTAACTTTTGAGCGGCCGCCAAAATTTCACTAACATCGACATCTTGATCTAATGTCTCTAAAGATGAATTAAAATTTAAGATTTTTTGGGGCAGTTCTGTGCTAGGAGTTTTTGGGGTTCCCGATGCAGTGATCTTTGCTTCTTTTTTCTCGATAATTGCTTCTTTGACCGGGGGAATATCCACCACGGTCATAACTTTATTTTCGGGAGTTATTGGTGGGGTTGCTGCGGTTTCTGGTGGTGGTTGTATCCTGGCCGCTGGGGATGGGGAAACTTCCGCAGCCATGGCAGCAGTGGCGGAACCTACCTGTAAATGGACTTTAATCCGGCGCTGAAAAACTGCCTCGAAAGCTGACTCAATATTAGTCAAGCGTAGCCGGGCCATTTTTAATAATTGTTCCGAAGATATGCTTAAATAAGCGCTCGATTCTGACCTACTAAAAAGACTGCCGTGCTGACGTAGGAGAGTGCGAGTAGTGGGAGGTTCCATTACTTCTAAAACCTGCTGCCAAATTTGTTCATGATTGTCATCACTGGCAACAGTTTTAACCTCAGTTTTCGGCACTGCGACGCTAGTTATCGGGGTGATAACCGCCGGTTTGATCGGTTGATTAACCGGCGCTGGTGCTGTGATCACTTCAGGGGGCCTCTCGGCGCTGGTTTGGGGACGGGAAGGCGCTACCGTGGCAACTAGAGGAATCACCTGTGCTTGCGGTAACAGTCCTAAGAGAGTGACTTCTAACCAGAGACGGGGTTGAGTGGTGTTTTTTAGTTGCGTTTCGCTGTCTTTAAGAAGTTGTTGACCGCGGAGAATTTCCTCTAAAGACCAAGTACGCGCTTCCGTACACAATTCCTGCCAAGTGGGAGCAGTGACAGCGACCATTTCTGGACGATTAGGGGCGGTTTTGGCTAAAAGTAGGTTTAAATAGAACCCTGCTAGATTTTGCAAGACGATTAAAGGTTCCTTACCGCGATTCATCAGATGGCGACATTGTTCGATAACTTGATCGGGAATATTGCTATGAATGACTTTAAGTAGGGTTAAAAGGTCTCTTTCGGGGACTGCACCGACCAAATCCCAGACTCGCTCGGCCGTAATCGTTCCTGCGAGTAAACTTAATTGATCGAGGAGACTTTCCGCATCCCGTAAACCACCGTTAGCGATCTGAGCCACAAGGGTTAATGCTTCTAGGTTAATATCGATCGCTTCTATTTGGGCGATTTTTTGCAGGTGTGCCACCATCGCATCGAGAGCAATACGGCGATAATCAAAGCGTTGACAACGGGAGATGATGGTAGGCAAGACACGCTGAGGATCGGTGGTAGCAAGCACAAAAATCACTCGATCCGGCGGTTCTTCCAGAGTTTTCAGCAAAGCATTAAAGGCCGCCGTACTGAGCATATGGCATTCATCGATGACATAGACTTTATAACGACATTGGACGGGGGCAAATTGCGATCGCTCGATAATTTCCCGAATGTTATCTACACCGGTATTACTAGCGGCATCAATTTCGATCACGTCTAAAGCGGAACCATTGGCGATCGCTTGACAGACGGAACACTTACCGCAGGGAATCGGTGTCGGATGGTCACTAGACAGACAGTTGAGGGATTTGGCTAAAATTCGCGCCGAGGAGGTTTTTCCCGTGCCTCTGGGTCCAGTAAATAGGTATGCAGGGGCGATTCGCTCACTGATTAAGGCATTACTCAAGGTCGTGGCGATCGCTGATTGTCCCACCAAATCGGCAAAGGTTTGGGGACGATACTTATGATGTAGAGGTTCGTAGGTCATGACTGGCTGAAAACTTTTTCCCCACCCTAGAGACTACTATTATCCTATCCCGATTCTTTTTCAACACGAGAACAAGTGTATGCTTTTTATCTAGCCAGTTGGCGTTGTCAAATTGAAAGATGCTCCGAATCAGCACCGGAACTGAAATTACTTTGATAGGAAAGATGCCATGGCATCTTTCCTATAGTGTTTAATGAACGAATAGTGCCTTAGGGCGGGCTTAAGTGGGGAACAAGAGTCGCTCGATTTAGCAGTGGAATATAGCTAGGTAATAGCTGTAGGGCTAATTCATGAATTAGCCCTACAATAGGCGTTGTCGGCGTTGTCAAATTGAAAGATGCTCCGAATCAGCACCGGAACTGAAATTACTTTGATAGCAAGGATTGCATTCCATCTTTCCTATTCTGATCTGACAACGCCAGCCAGGTTTAATGCGCGATTTGCATCACGAAAATGGCAATTTAGCTAAGGCTTGTAATAAATTGTATTAATAACTACAATTTGGCCGAGAAAATCTGCCGACTATCTTAAGTATGCCTAAAGACAGCGCCACTAATCAGACCAACTGCTTATGACTGAATCTACAAAAACCCAATGTCCTTACTGTGGAGTAGGTTGTGGTTTGACAGTCACCTCCCCCGCGTCGGCCGGACAAGCATGGAAAGTCTTCGGGGACAAGTCCCACCCCTCCAGTCAAGGTATGGTCTGTGTTAAAGGGGCCACCGTAGCGGAATCAATCGATAAAAATCGCCTCAAAACCCCGATGATCCGCGATTCTCTCCAAGATCAATTTCGTCTTTGTACTTGGGAAGAGGCCCTCGATCGCATCGTTAACCAGATGCAAACTCTAATCGCTCAGGGGGAAAAGGAAAGTATCTGTCTATACGGTTCGGGACAATTTCACACCGAAGATTACTACATCGCCCAAAAACTGGTCAAGGGCTGTCTGGGAGTCAATAACTTTGATGCTAATTCCCGTCTCTGTATGTCTTCGGCCGTGGCCGCTTATCTGGACAGTTTCGGGTCTGACGGTCCCCCCTGCTGTTACGATGACTTGGAATTAACCGATTGTGCCTTTTTGGTGGGGACAAATACGGCCGAATGTCACCCCATCATCTTTAACCGTCTGCACAAGTATCTCAAAGGCAACCAACAAGCGAAATTAATCGTCGTTGATCCCCGCAGCACCAAGACTGCCGAGGCCGCTAATCTCCACCTAGCCATTAACCCCGGGACTGATATTGACCTATTTAACGGGATTGCTCACCTGTTACTGGGTTGGGGTGCGATCGATACCCATTTTATCGATAAATGCACCAGGGATTTCCCCAAATACGCCGAAATTATCCGCCATTATCCCCCCGAAATAGTCGCCCCTAAATGCGGTATCCCCATCGACGATTTAGAACAGGCTGCCCGCTACTGGGCCGAATCAAAAAGAGTGCTTTCTCTCTGGTCGATGGGTATTAATCAATCTAGCGAAGGCACGGCCAAAGCCCGCACTTTAATCAATTTACACCTAATGACGGCTAATATCGGTAAACCGGGGGCTGGTCCTTTTTCCCTAACCGGACAACCCAACGCCATGGGAGGAAGGGAAGCCGGCGGCCTCTGCCATCTTCTGCCCGGTTATCGTTCCGTCAAAAATCCCCAACACCGGGCCGAAGTGGAACAAGCTTGGGGTTTACCCGCCGGTCGGATTTCTCCCGTCCCCGGTCGCGATGCTTGGAGTATGATTACCGGTTTGGAGACGGGAGATGTCAAACTTCTCTGGATTGCCGCCACTAATCCGGCTGTTAGTATGCCTGATCTAGAACGCACCAAGGCCGCCCTGTTAAAATCACCTTTTACTGTCTATCAGGATGCCTACTATCCCACGGAAACCAGCGCCTACGCCCATTTATTACTGCCAGCGGCCCAATGGGGCGAAAAAACGGGAACAATGACCAATTCTGAGCGCGTGGTGACGTTAAATAAAGCTTTTCGCTCTCCCGTCGGTCAAGCTCAGGCCGATTGGCAAATTTTTGCCGAAGTTGGTCGCCGTTTGGGGTTTCAGGCACAATTTAATTTTAAGGATTCCGCCGAGGTACATTCCGAGTTTATTCGCTTGACATATAAACGTCCTTGTGATATGACGGCGATTAATTATGATCGCCTGGCCGAGACTCCCCGACCGTGGCCCGATTCCATCGATGAAATTTCCGCTCCTAAAACCGCTAATTCCGGGGAATTACTGGGTAATTTAGTTAAAGATGACGATAAAAGCGAAAAAACAGCCGCAAAACGCCTTTATACCGATGGTAAATTTAATACTGCCGATGGTCGTGCTGTTTTCGCCGCCTACCACAGTAAAGGTTTAGCGGAACCCCCGGACGAGGAATATCCCCTAGTGTTGACCGTAGGGCGTTTGTACGGTCACTGGCACACCCAAACTCGCACCGGCCGCATCGAGAAAATTGTCAAAATGCACCCCGCACCTTTTCTGGAAATTCATCCCCAAGATGCGGCAAAATTGGGCATAGAAGCTGGAGAATGGGTGGAGGTGCGTTCTCGTCGAGGTTTTGCCCGTTTTCCCGCTTTAATTACCAAAGCAATTGCTCCTAATTGTGTCTTTGTGCCGATGCACTGGGGGGCTTTATGGGCAGAAAATGCTGAGGCTAATAGTCTCACCCATCCGGCCGCTTGTCCGATTTCCCTGCAACCGGAATTAAAAGCTTGTGCCGTCAAATTAATCCCGATCAAGTCTTTAGTTAGGGTTAGCTGAAAAAATTTTTCCTGGGGACAGGGTGTGGGGTGTAGGGTGTAGGGTGTAGGGTTTTACCCATTTTCAGGGGGTCAATTACCTAATTTTCAGGGAAAAAGTGCCTAAATTTTCCCCCCCCGATCACCCCAATGTCTGGCACTTTTTGATGGCAAAAAAGTCTAAAAGTCTTACCCAACAAGGTTTTTAGATTTATTGAGCAAACCCTAACTAGGTCATTGGGGACAATCGGCAATTTTATCCTTAGTTTCTTTGAGTTCCTCTCGAACAGCTTTACATAATTCAGGACTAAATTGAGCGTCTTTGAGACTTTTAACAGTTTCAAGTTGTGTGACTGTTAATCCGAGCACTTCTTTTAGCTTTGCACCAGTAAAATCTGCACCGGTTAAATCGGCACCTTTAAAGTCTGCACCGGTTAAATCGGCATCTTTTAAAATAGCATCTTGTAATTGTGTGCCTATTAAATGCGCTCTTGGCAATTCTGCCTTTTCTAAAACAGCATCTCGTAAATCTAAGCCATCTAAAACCTGATCGGATAAGTCAGCTTCAGACAAATTTGACTTGGGTGCAATTTTATAAGCTCGCTTAAATAAGCTTTGATATTTTAGATCTACCGTGCTAATTGTTCTCTGATCGTAAATAGCTTTATCTAATTTCGCTCCCTCCAAACTAACACCTCTTAAATTAACTCCAATTAAATTAGCTTTTTCTAGAATAGTATTTTTCAATCCTTTCTTACTAATCTTGGTTAAATCTACACAGGATAAGTTGATTTTATTTAAATATCGATCGGATAAGTCGATGCCGATCAAGTTGATTTTTGCTTGACAATTCTCAAGATTCTTTGGTAAATCAATTAATCCTTTATAATTGTTCGATGTCGGAAACCAACTTAGGTTTTCTATTTCTGCATCCCATGGAACTCTAACAATTGAAGAAGATACAAAAGGTAAAGAAGACTGGCGATGTCGAGTAATAAAATAAACTACTTTTAAAAATTCTTCATATTTTTTGGCAACTTCATTAAAGTTACTGTTGGTTATCTCAAAATCTAACTTGGTTTCTTCATTAATTAATGCTCCCTTAAAATTAGTTCTGCTATCAACTTTAACCTTAATTAAATTTGCTCCTCTTAAGTCAGCATTTTCTAAGTTAGCACCGCTTAAATCGGCTTCCGTAAGATCGGCAGCTCTCAAGTCAGCGTGTTCTAGGTTAGCCTGTCTTAAATCCGCTTGTTTTAGGTTAGCTCCTGGGAGATTTGCCATCATTAAGTTAGCATTAATTAACACTGCGTCTTTTAAATCTGCTGATTCTAAAATTGCCTTAATTAAAACTGCATCCTGTAGATTTGTTTTAGCATCCAGATAGCTTTTTAAACGAGCATTTTTAAGATTAGCTCCGATCAGGTCAGCTTTTTTTAGATCAGCACCACTTAAGTTAGCACCTTCAAGGTTGGCAAAGTTCAGGTAAGACTGACTAAGATCACTACGGGATAAATCGGCCTTTACCAGTGTAGCAGAACTTAAATTAGCACCCTGCAAATCAGCACTAATCAGGTTGACTTTCTCCAATTTAGCCCCAGTAAGGTTGACTTCTCGTAAAGCAGTTTTTTCCAAATCTCGATTAGATAAATCTATTCCCGCTAAATCTCCAGGATTGTAGGGATTTTTATTTTCAATATAATAAGCTTTAGCAGCCATTAATTTTTGACGATCATCATCATCTAGTTTCGTTTCTATATCATAAAGAACACCCTTTAATTTAGCATTATCTAATTTAGCCCCCTCTAAATTCGCCCCTCTTAAATCAGCACCCTCCAGATTTGCACCTGTTAAATCCACTCCTCTTAAATCAGCTTTTCGGAGATCTGCGCGTGTTAGATCGGCATCTTTTAAGTCCTTCTGTGGTGGCTGCAAGTCTCTTTTTAGGGGATTAAAAGAGCTAATTTTGTAAAACTTTGCCTGATTTAAAAAGATGCTTTTATCGAGTTTAGTACGATCATCATAGATCGCATGATCGATCTTAACACCTTTCAAGACAGCACTGGTAAAATCAGCCCCTCGGATATCTGCGTAGGTTAAATCAGCGTCCCTCAAATCAGCATTAATTAACTTGGTATTTCTGAGATTAGCGTGACCTAGATTCGCTTTTTGTAAATAGGTGTTGCTCAGATCTACTTCCTGTAAATCTGCTTGGTTTAATTGGAGAGACTTACATTCATCTTTAATATCTTTTTCACTATCACAGATTAGATGAGTGTTTTCTTTTGATTTAAACCAACTAAAAGGTTGAGTCTTAAAGTTATATATTGCGTCTTTAACACATATATCGCCTAAAGAAGTAGAAGTATTCAGCAGAGTAGCATTTCTCAAATCTGCATTACATAAATTAGCTCCATCCAGATTAGCATTGGTGATATTTGCTCCATTTAAAATGGCATTGGACAGGTTAACATCCTGTAAATTTGCCCCTCTTAAATCGGCTCCCGTTAAGTCAGCTTTTCTGAGACTCGCTCCAGTTAAATCGGCCACCTCTAGATCGGCATCCTTTAGGTTTGCTCCGTCAAGATTGGCATTCTGTAATTGTGCCTTGGACAGATCATTATTTGCCATATCAACTCCGGGTAAATTAGCTGATTTGAGATTTACCCCCACCAATTTGACACAATCCTCTTGCAGCCCAACTTTTGTTAATAGCCAAGTAAATATATTTTCTGGCATTTTACAACCACTACTGAGAGACTCCAAGGCATCAATTCTTCCGTTACTAGCAGGATCTTCTTTCGCTGAACGGAGAACAGTCCAAGCATCATTATTCTCTTGCGCTCGTCGTTTATCCGTTTCCCACCAATAGGTGATTACACCGGCAAAAATCCCTAAAGCAGTAACAATTGAGGCTATTTTGAGGATAAGCTCAAAATCAGTCCAATCAAATCGGGATTGATTTAATAAATTTTTGCATTCTTCTGGGGATAAGCCACTATCTTCTGATAGCTTTTGTAAGTAGATGGCTTCTTGAATAGACCCTTTCGCTTTTTGCTTAATTTCTTTTATTCTATTGTTAATTTCTTCTTCCAATAAAATCTTGTTTTGTTTTAGTAAGTCCTTATATTCATCTAAAGAAAAACCCAAAAAATTAGACTCTGACAGTTCTTTTAAAATCCTTAACTTTTTAATATTATCTTTTTCATCTTTAATGCTGTCTAATTTTTCATTAATCTTCTCCTCGATACGCCAATTAAAATATTTTTGGATATCGTCAAAACTTTCTTTCTGCTCCGTTGCTATACGATGTAGAGCCAGAGTTCGCTGCGGTTCTCGCAAGGGGATAATCCTTTCCAGTTTACCTTTGATTTCTTCATATTTTGGGTTGTTCTTATTACTCATTTTCCTGTCCTCCAGCTAATACTAGATCACGAAAAACACAATAGAAATATACTAGATCGGCAAACTTATCGTTAAGAAGGGTTGCTCTTGATCGCCTTAAGGCTGAATTTGTTTAATCAAAAAATCTATCTGGTCGGGGAACCTTTTTTGTGCAGATAACGTCTTGTTTACACCCATGCTATCTAACTAGCCCAAAAAAAACAAGCCGATCAGCAGGATGCTTAATTTTTCTTAAACAAAAGCCCGAATTATCAGGCATTTAACCACACTATTCTCATTCCGAGATTTCGATCGAACTAAACGATCTTTGCCAACGTTTTTTCCAGTGGCTAGTCGGTTCTAAGTCACAGAGAGCCTGTTCGCTGCGACGACGTTGTATAATCACTTCGGCTGGGTCGGTTAGAGTCGCGTCTCGATAGGGAATAGCGGCCTTAGTTTGCAGATGTTCCCGTTCCTGTACCGATAAAGATGGGGGTAAGGACAAAAAACTGGCTATTGTCCCCGGCGATCGCCGACCGACGCTATCGGTGGCCCCAATCTGCAATCCTGCTAATTGTAAAGCCCTTCGCACCGAGGCAGCACAGGAATAGGTGACTAAATAACCCGTCGGACTCAGGCATTTCGCCACTAAAGCTAAAAACTCCACCGTCCACAGTTGCGGACATTTACCCGGGGAAAAGGGGTCGAGAAAAATTGCCTCCGCTTGAAAACCCGCCTCAATCACCTTGGTTATCGTCTGTCGCGCATCCCCGATTAACAGTTTAGCCGTGAGATTAGGCAGGTCTAGCCGGTGATTATGGGCAAAATCATTTAAATATTCGGGAATTGGTTGACTCCAACTATTTAAGAGATTTTCTCTAATAGCTGCTAGGGGAACCACTCGATCGCTTTCCAAAGCTAATAATTCTACCCGACAATCCCCCCTAACTCGCCAAATGGCCGCTAAGGCGGCGGCAGTATTATACCCTAAGCCGTAACAAATGTCAAGAATTTTTAGATTATTGCTCTGGTCTGCTTTGGCTGTCAGACGACTAGAGAGGATAAATTTTTTCTCAGCCTCTTCCCTTGCCCCAGAGGTAGAATGATAACATTCGCCGAATTCGGTCGAAAAAAAGGTATAAGAACCATCCTCAGTGACTTTTTGCGGGTAGGCTTCGGGGGAGACAAGCATGGTGATGGAGAATGTCTTTGAGATGAATATCGGTTTCCAGCAGGCAAGCGTGACCACTATGGGGCAGAATCGTTAATTTTGCCGCGGGTAACTGCTGAATTAGGCGTTTAGCCTCCGCTACCGATGGTAACAGTCGATCTCCTTGACTGGCTATCACTAACACCCCCAATTGCAGACGTTTTAACTCGCTGGCACTAACCTGAAACCGTTGTAACTGGGATAAACGCCAGCTAATCGTCTTCGGTGGGACGTATTGCATGGCTTTGAGGAGAGAGCGGCGATCTTCCCTGGATATTCGACCCAGAGCGGCCAGAAAGGGTAAAATAGTTAGTGCCGAGCTGCCTTGGATGAAATCGGGCATCATCTGGGTGATACCGATTCCCAAGCTTAAAAGAGGTCTTTGATTAAAAGAAGAAGCAGGGTTAATTAAAATCAGTTTTTTAATTAATTTTGGTGATTTTGTCGCTATTTTCAAGGCTAAACAGCCGCCAAAAGACTCACCGCAGAGATAGACTTTTCTCGATTGTCGCTTTAATTCCTGTTCCAATAAAGCGATCACGAGGGTGCTTAATTCCTCCCAATCACCGAGATATTGCGGGGAAATCACCAAACAACGTAGATCGAAGTAAGGGGCAAGGTTTTTAATCTGACGATGGTATAGTTGGCCGCTGCCATCCATTCCGGGTAAAAATACAAACAGGGGATAATCGGGACGGGGATGACGGGGAATAATCCAACTGACAGGTTGTTCCATGGTGCGAGAAGCGCGATCGATGTTAAAAAAGTTTTTTCTGGTTATCTCTTTTAAGGATAATTAATATTAGAGAGATTGGCCAATTTTAATAGTACGATTAACTCCCAACTTATGGATTGTTTCTCCCTGCTCCCCAACCCCTGATAACTGATAACTGATAACTGATTAACTGAGCCAAATTTTTAGGCCGCCGCTAAATTAGCAGCCACGAAATCCCAATTAACCAACTTAGTTAAAAAGTCGCTGATGTAATCGGGACGACGATTTTGGTAGTCGAGATAATAAGCGTGTTCCCACACATCCATAGTTAAGAGGGGAACCTGTCCGGCGGTTAAAGGATTGTCAGCGTTGCCGGTTTTGGTAACTTTGAGAGTACCGTTATCGAGAACCAACCAAGCCCAACCACTACCGAATTGAGTAGCGCCCGCAGTTTTGAAAGCTTCGACAAATTTCTCGAAACTGCCGAAATCTGCCTGAATTTTATCGGCTAAAGCACCGGTAGGCGCACCGCCACCGCCCGGTTTCATGCAGTCCCAATAAAAACTATGATTCCATGCTTGGGCGGCATTGTTGAAAACCCCAGCTTTAGAGGCATCACCGGCAACCTTAACGATAACTTCTTCTAAAGAGAGAGCATCGAGTTCCGTATCTTTGACCAAACCGTTATAGTTATTGACATAAGCGGCGTGGTGCTTGTCGTGGTGGAATTCTAGGGTACTTTTGGTGATACAAGGCTCTAAGGCAGTGTAATCGTAGGGTAAAGGGGGAAGTGTGTAAGCCATGTGTTCTCTGTATCCTCTCTTGAGAGCTTGTTTAAGGTAGTGTTGTTAACCTTTTGTCAGTATTCAGCTTAACCAAGACGAATACCTTTGCAATAAAACTTTACACCCTCGATCATAGCACCGAAGGAGACTTGATCAGTGATCACTGATCGATCAGCTTTTTTCTCCCTTCTCCCTTCTCCCTTCTCCCCCATCACCCCAACTCCCATCGACCATCTCCTAAATCCTGAGAAGATCACCAAACAATGTTAGAATAATTCCCGTACTGTAGGCGCTTGCAGATTCTTGTGGGCGTGGCAGGGCAGGCGAAAAACGATTCCGTTAGGAATTAGACCAAAAAAGCTCCACTGGAAACAGCAGTAGATTTTATCTCACTGGGTTGACCGGTTGGCACTTCGTCAAATTACGGATCAATACAAAATTATCATTTACAGATCTTTCTTGGTAACTTATGGCACAGCGTACACGCTTAGGTGAAATCCTTCGTCCCCTCAACTCGGAATATGGTAAAGTTTCTCCCGGTTGGGGAACTACCTTGCTGATGGGAGTTTTTATGGCTCTGTTTTTAGTCTTTTTGCTGATTATTTTACAGATCTACAACTCCTCCCTAATTTTAGAAGGATTTAATGTAGATTGGGGTCAGTAAGCAGATTCCAACAATCTCGTCGGCATTTTTGGCGGCAGAATTATCCCTCGGACTTTGGCAGGTGGGTTATTGCCCACCGCGAGTTTTTTATTAGGAGCAAAAAAATGAATATTTTTGGAATTGGATTACCGGAAATGGGGTTAATTCTCTTGATTGCCCTGCTAGTTTTCGGACCGAAAAAATTACCAGAAATCGGTCGCAGTTTAGGCAAAACGATTCGAGGATTTCAAGAAGCATCCAAGGAATTTGAAAGTGAATTTAAGCGAGAGGCCGAGCAGATTGAAGACTCGGTAAAAATCAAAGCTCAATTAGAGGAAAGTCAATCTCCTAGCGATCAAACTCGTTCCAGTTAAGAACCGTGTAGAGATGTAGTGTAGGTCAAATTCGAGACTATCCGCTAGATTAACATCGAGAATGACCAGAGCCGGATTAAATTGGCAGTTTTACCATAGACCTCTTGTAAAAATCAAAAATTGTTGTTAGGGTCAGGAGTCAGGAGCCGGTCGTCAGGAGACAGGAGATTATTTTATTTATTCTTCCCACTTCCCCACACCCCACACCCCACACCCTACACCCTACACCCCACACCCTACACCCTACCCCCTACCCCCACGAAAAACTTTTTCAGCAGACCCTAAGTAGGCAGAATATATCATTAGTTTGAGAATTCCCAGAAGGCAACAAAAAAATGACTATTTCCTTGCTATAAGTATTGTAGATGTCAAGAGTGGTAAATGAATGTCTATAGTGGTATCCCCCGAACAAGTCCATCAAATCGTCAACAACCTCCATCACGATCCCTTTGAGGTTTTGGGGGCCCATCCCCTAGAAGAAGAAGGAAAAGTAAATAAATGGGTTGTTAGAGCCTATTTACCGAAAACCACGGCCGCTTGGGTTATTTTACCGTCCCAAAGACAAGAATATCCCATGACGACCGCTTATCACCCCCATTTTTTCGAGTGCGTTATCGATATCAGTGAACTGAACAATTATCAATTACGCATCCACGAGGGGGAACAGGAACGGGTAATCTATGATTCCTATGCCTTCCGTTCTGCCAAACTCAGCGATTTTGATTTACATCTGTTTGGGGAGGGCAACCATCATCGCATTTATGAAAAATTAGGGGCGCATTTAGCTGAAATCGAGGGTATTAAAGGGGTTTATTTTGCCGTTTGGGCTCCTAATGCCCGCAACGTCTCAATTATTGGTGATTTTAACAGCTGGGATGGTCGGGATCACCAAATGCGGAAACGTAATAATATGGTCTGGGAATTGTTTATCCCAGAAATCGGTGTTGGCACTAAATATAAATACGAGATCAAAAATTGGGAAGGTCATATTTACGAAAAATCTGATCCCTACGGTTTTGCCCAAGAAGTACGCCCGAAAACCGCCTCGATCGTGGCCAATTTAGATAGCTATACTTGGGATGATAGCGATTGGATGGAAAAACGCCGCCATAGCGATCCTTTAACTCAACCGGTTTCCGTTTACGAATTACACCTCGGTTCTTGGCTGCACGCTTCTAGTGCCGAACCACCCCGTTTACTTTCTGGGGAAGGGGAACCGGTTCCCGTGTCGGAATGGAACACTGGGGCGCGCTTTTTGAGTTACTACGAGTTAGCCCAAAAACTAATTCCCTACGTTAAAGAATTAGGTTACACCCATATCGAATTATTACCGATCGCCGAGCATCCTTTTGATGGTTCTTGGGGTTATCAAGTGACGGGTTATTTTGCCCCCACCAGTCGCTACGGCAATCCTGAAGATTTCATGTATTTTGTCGATCAATGTCACCAAAATGGCCTTGGTGTGCTAGTGGATTGGGTCCCCGGTCACTTCCCCAAAGATGGCCACGGGTTAGCTTTCTTTGATGGTACTCATCTTTACGAACACGGCGACCCGCGCAAAGGGGAACACAAGGAATGGGGAACCTTAATTTTTAACTACGGTCGCAACGAAGTCAGAAATTTCCTCGTCGCTAATGCTCTTTTTTGGTTCGATAAGTACCATATTGACGGCATTCGCGTGGATGCGGTGGCTTCTATGCTCTATCTCGATTATTGTCGTAAAGATGGGGAATGGGTGGCTAACGAGTACGGTGGCCGGGAAAATTTAGAGGCAGCGGAATTCCTGCGTCAAGTCAATCATGTAATTTTTAGCTATTTCCCCGGAATTCTCTCTATTGCCGAAGAATCCACCGCTTGGCCGATGGTGTCCTGGCCCACCTATATGGGCGGTTTAGGCTTTAATTTAAAGTGGAATATGGGCTGGATGCACGATATGCTCGATTATTTCGGCATGGATCCCTGGTTCCGTCAATTCCATCAAAATAATGTCACTTTTAGTATGTGGTATAACCACAGCGAGAATTATATGCTGGCTTTGTCCCACGATGAAGTGGTTCACGGCAAAAGTAATATGATTGGCAAAATGCCGGGGGATGAGTGGCAAAAATTCGCCAATGTCCGGGCATTATTTAGTTATATGTTTACCCACCCCGGCAAGAAAACCATGTTTATGAGCATGGAATTTGGCCAGTGGAGTGAGTGGAATGTTTGGGGTGATTTGGAGTGGGGTCTTTTGCAGTACGAACCCCATCAACAGCTAAAACGCTTTTTCTCAGATTTGAACGCCACCTATAAGAGTGAACCTGCTTTATATACCCAAGATTTTGGTCAGGATGGCTTTGAGTGGATCGACTGTAGTGATAATAGTCATAGCGTCGTTTCTTTCCTGCGCTGGAGCAAAAATTGGCAGGAGTTTGTGGTGGTGGTCTGTAATTTTACTCCCCAACCCCACAGCCATTATCGCGTTGGTGTACCCCATCCCGGTTTTTATCAGGAAATTTTTAACAGCGATGCGGGTAAATATGGCGGTAGTAATATGGGCAACCTCGGCGGTAAATGGTCAGAGGAATGGTCCTATCATAGCCGTCCCTACTCGATTGATCTCTGTTTACCACCTTTAGGGGTTTTAGTTCTCAAAATCAGTCCTAATGCTTCTGGGGAATAGGGAAGCTTTTTTCAGTGATCAGTAAACAGTTATCAGTTATCAGTGAACATGGTAACTGTTTACTGGTAAGCAGCTAGACACAATTAATTATACAGACCTAACTACCTGGCTCTCCCAGGTTTGGTGGGTAAAATGTATTCTAAGATACAGTCTTGCGGGCGAGGGAGTGGAACGAACCACTCCAGACACAAAGGACACAGAGATCGATCACTACTATATAAGTTAAACTTATCACACAGAGAATAAGAGAGCCACTACCCCTTGCATGAGTGGAAACGAGGTCTATACTGATAGTTTCTTCCACAAAATAGTCCTAAAAGTCTTGCCCAGTAAACATTTCACGATTCTATAAGCAAAAATTATCACACAAAGTCGAGAAGAGCCTTATTACTTAACTGGTAACTGGTAACTGATAACTGATAACTGATAACTGAATTGACCGACGTGGTTGGCTTCGATCTGCTGGCGATCAATCCAGAATCCCCATCCTTGCGGTGCGGTATTCAGTTCCGAGAGAAATTCTAAGGTCTTCATTGGCGTACTCCTTAGCGGGAATTATCTTGTTTATCCCCTTATAACCGCAGAAAGTGGGCATTTTCCTCCGTCGATCATCGAAAACATAAACAAGCAAAAATGTCTGTATATTTGGTTACTAAAATAAGACAGAGCCGCCCTGGATGCGGCCCGGGGAAAAGCCGGTCAAAAACTAACCCATCAGGATCACCCTATCGATGACGTGGATCACACCATTATCCGCCTCGATATTACCCGCGACCACCGTGGCATTTTTCACCTCAAAACCTTCGCTACAATCGACGGGAATCGGTGAACCCTCTAGAGAAGTCACTACAGCCAATTTCGCCAAATCTTCCTGCATATATTTGCCCGCAACGACGTGATAGGTGAGAATTCGGGTTAATTGGGGGATATTCTGCACTAGGGTTGTAATCGTCCCGGGGGGCAATTTGGCAAAAGCTTCATCGGTGGGGGCAAAAACCGTGAAGGGGCCGGGACTTTTTAGGGCATCCACAAGATTAGCGGCTTGTACCGCCGTTACTAGAGTTTTAAAATTATCGGCACTGACCGCAATATCGACAATATCTGCCATAAACTTGACTCGATCCTGAAAAAAATCATCTATTTCAGATTTTAAACTTAATCTTGTCCCAAAGATCGTTCTAGGGAAGTAATGTGGGGTGTAGGGTGTGGGGTGTGGGGTGTAGGGTGTGGGGTGTGGGGTGTGGGAAGAACAAATAAAAATAATCTCCTGTCTCCTGACTTGAGAATATTTAAATTAACATTTCGCAATATTTACAAATTCTTAAGAATTAATTGAGAAAGATTTTTATTTAACAACGATGTTACAATGGTTACAGCGATTTTACTGAATTTCACAATGGGTTATTCTGTGCTTTTTTGGGTAGCAATGGTTGAAACCCTTGCCACACCTACAGGGTGATCCTAATTAAGACGGGTAAATCAGTCAATTTCACGGGCAACGATGATCTTTTTTTTGTGTAGTTTTATTGCAAAAAAAAAGTTTTTTTGACAAAAAGCACAAAGTATGATACGTCTGCCAACGTATTTCTGGCTGCGAGTAATTATTGCAGAGTTAGGTCAAAATCAGGGGATTTCCTGTTTCCAAGTCAAGAAATACAGAAAAGCAGCAATTCGATCGAGAAACCGATAAAAACAGCCTAGACTAGAAAAAGAATCCTCTATCCTGACAGCTATCCTGTGGAGATTACTTTTTTAGGAACCAGTTCTGGGGTTCCCACTCGTTCCCGTAATGTCTCTAGTATCGCCCTTCGTTTGCCGCAACGGGCGGAAATATGGCTGTTTGACTGTGGAGAAGGAACTCAACACCAGTTACTGCGTAGCGACCTGAAAAGTTCCCAAATCCGACGCATTTTTATCACCCATATGCACGGGGATCATATCTTTGGTTTAATGGGACTGTTAGCCAGTATCGGATTAGCCGGTTCTGCTCAGGATATTGATATCTATGGACCCCCCGGACTAGCGGACTATCTGCGCGCTTGTGCTAAGTATTCCTATACTAATTTGGGCAATCGGGTGCGTGTCTATCCCATTTCCCCCGGCATACTCTACGAAGATGAAGAATTTACCGTCTCCTGTCAGCTATTAAAACATCGTATTCCCGCCCACGGTTATCGCATCGCCGAAAAAGACCGTCCAGGACGTTTTGATGTGGAAAAAGCCAACGCTTTGGGTATTCCCCCTGGACCAATTTACGGCAAGCTGAAAAAAGGGGAAACTGTCACCCTTCCCGATGGCAGCAAAATTCGCGGTCAGTCCCTCTGCGGAGAAACGGAAATCGGCCGTAAAATTGCCTATTGTACCGATACTATTTTCTGTGAAGGTTCGATCGAATTGGCACAGAATGCAGATGTGCTAATTCATGAGGCGACTTTTGCTCACCAAGATGCCGGGTTAGCCTTTGAAAGTGTTCACTCCACTTCAACGATGGCAGCCCAAGTGGCCTTGGCAGCCCGGGTAAAATTGTTATTAATGACCCATTTTAGCCCCCGTTATCTACCGGGTAATTCTCTGGATATTTCCAATCTGTTAGAGGAAGCACGAGCGATTTTTCCTAACACTAAATTAGCCTACGATTTCCTCACCTACGAAGTCCCCCGCAACCGTCAAGAAATGGCCTTAGGAGTTAAATAATTATGCCGGCAGCAGTAGAAGAAAAAAGCATGGTTCCCACGGTTTTAGTGGGTATTGGTGGCACGGGTAACGAAATTTTATCGCGATTGCGTCGCTTAATCGAGGAAAGTTATGGCAGTTTGAGTAATTTTCCGATTGTCAGTTTTTTGGTGGTTGACACGGATAAGGATTACAAAATCAGTAATCCTGAAGCTGCCGGCAGTGCTTTTAAAGATAACGAAAAACACTGGTCCCGGGTGAGTGGAAAACAGGTACAGGAGATGGTATCTGACATGGATAGATATCCCTGGATTAATAGTTGGTTTCCCCCGGAATTAGAGAGAAATATTACTTCCCTAGAAGCGGGAGCGGGACAAATTCGCGCCTGTGGACGTTTTGCTTTATTTTGTAATTATCATGAGATCCAAAGGAAATTTATAGATGCGGTGAGACGGGTAAAGGGACAAGAAAACTTTATGCTCGATCGCTATGGAATTAAAGTTAGTAATAGTGCTATTAATGTCTTTACTACGGGGTCTTTAAACGGTGGTACGGGTAGCGGAATGTTAATTGATATAGGCTACTGTATCCGTAATTGGTTACGAGGAGAAAGTAGTCCTTTGAGTACGGCAATTGTTCCCACTCCTGAAGCATTTGCGGGGATTAGTGTCGGCGATCGAGTTTTGGCTAATGGTTACGCTGCCCTGATGGAATTAAATTACTTTTCTGACTACAGAACCGAATATCATCAACAGTTTAGCAGCGGTTTAGTCGATGAAGTTGTTAGTAAATTACCCCCCTTTGATTTTACCTATTTAGTGGGGACAAAAAACGGAGAAGGTGATTTTAAACTCGGTCAAATTCGGGAAATGATCGCCCAAAATATCTTCCTAGATATGACCTCTGATTTTGCCCCCCATAAGCGTTCCATTAGAGATAATATTAAGGGTTCTTGGGCGCAAGCTGACCCAGGGGGGCGCGGTTATCCTAAGCAATTTATGAGTTTTGGGCTATCAACTATTGAAATTCCTATTGCCCAAATTCGGGCCTCTTTATCGGAACGTTTAGCCAAAGATTTAATTAATTGGTGGCTGAATGATTCAGTGATTTTACCCGCTCAAATGTTGGAGTTAGTCAGAGGTGATATCCTCAAAAGAATGCGCTTGAGCGAAGGGGAATTAATTATGGATTTATGTGCCGACAAGGATCGCTCTTTAATTGCCATAATCTCTCAATGGATTAACGAAACTCGTCAGGAAATCAATCAAGATAATTGGCTATCTTGTACCAAACAGGGTGTTAATATTTTAGGCAATGAACAGGGAAAAATTCTGCAATTTATTAATGATTATTTAACGCCAAGAGTCGAGGAATTTAAACGCAATCATTTACTAGAATTGAGTCCCGATGAACGGCTGCACGGCGATTACCTGAAAAAGATTTATAATAACCGGGATGAAATTATTCAACGGGGGAAAAAGTCTCTAGAAATGGAGTTTTATAATATCCTTGAGGATCGGAACCGTGGAGTAAAATTTGCCGAGAGTTTTATTGTTTCAGTACGACAAATCTTCACCGACATAGCGGAAAAATTCCGTCGCGATCAAGAACAGGTTTGGAGTCAAAACGAAAGTAAACGTCAACGAGAATATGATACAGCCTTAGCAGAAATTAATGATCTGAAAGATAAAATTCACATCTCGAAAAAAGATAAGATGGAACAATATTGTGAACAAGCTTTAACGGGATTGGAAGGCTATTTAATGGCCAATATTCAACGAAAAACCCGAGGTGCAGGAGTAGAGGTTATTAATCGTTTATTGGAACATCTTAATCAATTAGAAAGCCGTTTTAATCGCTTTCGTCAGAAATTAATTCAAAGTCGCGATCTATTTAATCTCCAAGCTAACCAACAGATTGATAGTGCCGATGCTTTGTTAATTAATGGGATTAAATTATTTGACAGACAAGAATTAAATGGTCTTTATCAAGACTTTATCGAACAATTTGCCTCCGGGATTGTCGGTAACAAAAACGCCTACGATACGGGTATGGATAACCTTTGTTTACCCCTCTCAGAAGAGATTTTAAAGCAATCTAGCCTCCTCTGGAAAGAAACGCGCCGCGCTGATGAAAATATGCGTTTATTTGACATAACCGAGATTGCCGATATTCGTCAAGGTGATTTTCAAAAAGTTATCCTAAACCAAGCTAATCAACTCCTACAAAATGCTCCTGCTAGTAGTCGCATTCAGCAGGAATTAGCCGCTTGCGATCGCTTGTTAAAAATCTATAACAACGATACCGATATTATCAATAATCTTCGCATTGCCTACCAAAAATCGCGACCCCTAATTATGCTCAATCCTGCGGTTTTGAGGGGAAAAGATGCGGGTTTTACACCCCAATTAAATCAAAATATTGCCCTGATTGGAGGAAGAAATACCAGTAACCCGGCAGCCCAAAAAATTATTCCGAAACTGCGGGAATTTATCCCCAACGAAGACGATATTAAACCCTTGGGAGAAGTGGAAAAACATCGTCTTGTCTTCGTGCAGGAAATTGGCGGTTTTTCCCTGCGCTGTCTCGATGGAATGCGAGAACTGCGGCAATCCTATCAAGACTGGAAAGGAGAATTTATTCTCGCTAAACGCGCCCAACAAATGGGGGAAAATCGCGATTTACCTATCCCCGTGCATATCCAAAAGGAACCTCCTTTCTGGGATGTTTTTCCCGAAGATCCGAGTATTTATCAATTGGTGGTGACGTCCCGGGCTTTAAAAGTGCTTTTTCCAGAAGTCAATCGAGTCACTAATGAGAAAACAATTCGCTATGAAATTAAAACCGCAACGGGATTAAAAAAAGTCGATATCGCCACCAGTTGGGAAGATGCGGTACAGGTGTTAGAAGTAAAAGCTTGTCGCGAAGATAAGGAAAAAATTCAAAGTCAGGTGACAGCTAAGTTACAGGCTGCAGCCACTCCGGAGAAAAAACAAGCTTTGTATCGGAATTTTATCGAATATTTACAACAACGTTCCGAGGAGTTGACAGGAGGAAAAGATAATACAGAATATAAACGGGAAGATGCAGTTATTTTGCAGTTAATCCATAACTATAAGTTGGATAGCGGTGGAGAAATTCCTCTTTCTCCGGTGACGGAAGTGGCTAACCCAGCTTTAATTATCTGCGGTAATTGTGGACACAAAAACCCGCCTTCGTCTAATTTTTGTTCTAAGTGTGGGGCAAAATTAGTTAAGTAGAAATTAGATTTTGGGTTTGATCCCCCCTGCCCCCCTTGATAAGGGGGGTGCCGATAGGCGGGGGGAGCCGCCTTGATAAGGGGGGTGCCGATAGGCGGGGGGAGCCGCCTTGATAAGGGGGGAATCTGACAATTTTTAACACCTACCTAATTTAACAAAAAAAAGTGGGGGTGTTAGCTGGACTAACATCCCCCAAAATGAAAATTTTCGGGAAAAATTGCCTAATAGCGAAAAAACTGGATTATAATAGGGTCTTTACTCAAGATTTTTGCTAACCGCTAACTGCCATAAAAGCCAATCAAGACCCCTGTTTATCGAGAGAAAAACCAATGGTAGCCACTTTAAAAGGACGAGATGTTTTAAGAATAACCGACATGAGTAGCGAAGAAATCAGCGCCCTACTCAATCTATCGGCACAGCTTAAAGCTGGCACTCTTAACCCTAGCTGCAAAAAAGTCTTGGGATTGCTATTTTATAAAGCTTCCACCCGGACGCGGGTTTCCTTTACCGTCGCCATGTACCAGTTAGGGGGACAGGTGATCGATCTTAATCCCAGTGTAACCCAAGTGGGGCGAGGGGAACCCTTAGCAGATACGGCCCGGGTACTCGATCGCTATCTCGATATTCTCGCGGTTCGCACCTTTAAACAAGAGGATTTAGAAGCTTTTGCCAATTACTCACGCATCCCGATTATCAACGCTTTAACGGATTTAGAACATCCCTGCCAGATATTAGCCGATTTACAGACTATCCAAGAGACTTTTGAGACTTTACGGGGAATTAACCTCACCTATGTGGGGGATGGCAATAATGTCGCTAATTCTCTCCTCTTGGGTGGTGCTTTGATGGGGTTAAATGTGCGGGTTGCCTCCCCCGCAAACTATCAACCCGATGGGGAAATTGTCGCCAGCGCCCAGGCTATTGGCGAGAAAACCGGTAGTAAAATCTTAATTACCGACGATCCCGTTACGGCCGTAAAAGAATCTCAGGTGGTCTATACTGATGTCTGGGCGAGTATGGGACAGGAAAGCCTCGCTGATGCCCGAATTCCCGTTTTTCAGCCCTACCAAGTCAATGAACAGCTAATGAGTCACGCTGACAAAGACGCGATTATTCTCCATTGTTTACCTGCTCACCGGGGCGAAGAAATTACCGACGGGGCGATCGAGGGTGTACAATCAAAAGTCTGGGAGCAAGCGGAAAATCGGATGCACGCCCAAAAAGCTTTAATGGTGAGTTTATTGGGATTAATCTAGCTGCAGATGCTCAGTTACCTAAAATAATTATTAAACTCGATCATCAATCATCCTAAGACCTGTCCGACACCGGAAGTTAACGCTAGGATTGATGGTAAGAGCAATAATCAGGGCAGCCTCCACACAAACTATATGTCAGACACCTCCGCAGTTAAAAAATATCTCGCCCATTGGTTTCAATTGGGAAAAAAAGTTATTTGTCCCAAAAACCAAGCTATGCTATTTCCGCTGCCAATTTTCAATGCTGATCGCTATTCGTCGGAGTTTGAAGATTGTTGGCAAAAAATTCTTGATCCTGAAAGTGGCGATTGTTACCTAGAAGGTACTCAACAAACTATCCGAGACTTACTTTCCCCTCAATGGGAATTTCATCCCTGCGCTCGTTGTACTATACCTGTACCAATTGAAGTACTGGGCCAATCGGGTTTATCTTGTCCCTGCCATGATTTGAGTAATTGGCCCAATTTAGAATTACCCTTACCCCATTTACCCGTCAATAGTCAAGAAAATCTCGATCGCATCCGGCAAAGATTGCTAAAAAATTCTCACCCACATTAACCGGACAAAAAGAGACGTTAGGGGTAACGTCTCGACAAAAGGGTTGAGATTTAACGATTTCTGCCAAAAAGATTGACTAAATCTCGCAATCTCTCGCTATATTCTCCGGTTAAAGCTTCCTGACGATAGCGCCATGACCAATTCCCTTCTGCGACACTGGGGGTATTCATACGCGCATCCGATCCTAAACCTAACACATCCTGTAACGGTACGATCGCCTGATTAGCCACGGAACTATAGGCCAGTCGAATCAGATCCCAAGCCACTCCCTGACCACTGGGAGCGCCAAGATATTGATAAAGTCGCGCTTTTTCGTAGTCATTGGCGTTATCTTGAAACCAGCCCACAGTGGTATTATTATCGTGAGTGCCGGTATAAATCACACAGTTGCGTTCGACGTTGAAAGGAAGATAGGGATTACCCGCATCACCCCCAAAAGCAAAGTGGAGAATCTTCATCCCGGGGAAGGCAAAGTGATCGCGAAAATCTAGAACTGCTTGGTCAATATCGCCCAAATCTTCGGCAATAATCGGCAATTTACCTAAACGAGCGCCAATAGTATTAAAGAGATCATAACCCGGGGCCTTCAGCCAACGACCATTAATGGCGTTTTCCTGGCCAAAAGCCACCGCCCAATAGGCTTCTAATCCGCGAAAATGATCGATACGGATGATATCGACTAGGGAAAGAACCGCTTTTAAACGGCGTACCCACCAGTCAAAGCCCGTATTTTTGAGATAATCCCAGTTATAGAGAGGATTTCCCCATAATTGCCCCGTTTCTGAGAAATAATCCGGGGGAACCCCCGCCACTTCCAAGGGATTACCGGTTTGGGGATCTAGTCTGAAAACCTGCGGATTTGCCCAAACATCGGCACTATTATGGGAGACATAAATGGGGATATCACCGATAATCTCGATACCGAGGGAGTTAGCATAGCGTTTTAGGGCTAACCACTGCTCAAAAAACTCAAATTGTAGGAATTTGTGCAGAAAAATCTCCTCTTGTAACTCCTGTTTCGGTGTTTCCAATGCCCCCCAATGACGTTCGCGAATTTCTGTCGGCCATTCCATCCATGCTTTACCCGGGTAAGCGTGGGATAGGGCCATAAATAGGGCGTAATCCTCTAACCAATCGGCATTGCCAGCACAAAAGCCAGCAAACTGTTTGTAAAGAATTGTGTCAGAACCCTTGACAAAATTGCTCGCCGCCTTTCTAAGTAGGGGAATTTTCCAAGCGATCAATTTATCAAAATCCACTTGATCGAGGGGAAAATCGGGAATATCCTCGAAATCTGCGTCACTAAGCAGGTTTTTCTCCCGAAGAAGATCGAGACTAATCAGGAGATGATTGCCAGCAATGGCACTAAAACTCATGTAGGGAGAGTTACCGTACCCTGTGGGGCCTAAAGGGAGAATTTGCCAGAGTTTTTGACCACTTTGAGCCAAAAAATCGATAAATTGATAGGCTTCCCTACCTAGTTCTCCAATCCCGTAACGGCCGGGGTGACTGGTGGGATGAAGCAAAATACCGCTAGAACGGCTAAAAGCCATGAAAAAACCCCCTTATCAGTGATTAGGTTAGCAGTTATTAAGTGTTTAAAGCTGAATGCTCACTGCTATCTCCAAGCTAACCCGATCTCGATCGATAAGGGCAATACTTAACAACTTTATTAGACCTATGGGACAAAATGAGGCATTACAGCCGTACCGTAACAGATCGTCTTTCCAGTTAAAAGGATTCCTTCGGATCACGTTCCACGTTACCCCGGAGGAAAAACCGATCGCTTGTCAGTTATTGTGCCAATGATAGGGGCGCATCGTGGTCAGTGAGTTGATCGAACTGCGTGCGCCCAAAATGTAATATAGATATTTCGACCAAATTGAGATGCAGCCGCCGAAAATTCAAGAGCGATTCACTTACTGTCGGTAAGTCCTATTTCCTGTAACCTCCTCTTCAACCCAGACCGGTTACTGTACTGTTCGTAAATCTGGTTCAGGCGCTCTTGGAAAACGGGCAACCCGTTTTGATATTCGGCTAAATCTCTTAATTTGACCAACAATTTAACAGCCTCATCGTAGGATTTAGACTGGGCTTTCTGAATTAGGGACTCGACTTGCTGCCAAACTTGCGCTTCCCGTTTAGCTAAAGTTTGTAGTTCCTCAATTCGCTTGGCTTCCGCTTCTTGTTGTCGCCGTTTTTCTGCCTTTTTTCCTTCCTCAGCAGCAGCCTCAAGAAGTTCTTGGATCGTGCGTCGAGGCTGGTTAGAAGCAGGAGAATTAGGGATTAATTGAGATAGCTTTTGTTTGAATTTAGCAGATAAATTATGTTCTCCTTTAGCCAGTCTTAATAGGAAATCTTGGCGTTCAGAAGCCGATAATTGGCTAATAGCTTGTTGCCAAGTTTGCTTAGAGATAGTTGTTAGTTTACCACTGGATGCACAAGCAACATTTAATAAGTGTTCGTCCAATTCAAAGATTTCTGTAAAAGCCTTTTGAGATGCAGAAAGTTGATTTAGTCCGGGGGGTAGAGGAGGTTCTAGTTGGGTCTTATCGATGTCTATATATCCCTCCGATAAGTCAATAGCTTTCAGCCAGGCTAAATATAATCCTCGATAGTCTTGCTGGAGAATTTCTTGGCGTAATCCTATCAATTCCGATAGAATCCCTTCTCCTTCTATCCAGTCATTAAAACCTTCTTCTTGACTAAATTCCCAATCTAAAATTGCCCAATCTCCCGCAAAAGATAAGCTGATATAATTATCGATACAGTAAAGTTCAATTGCTTCTCGGTTGATCAGGGATGTGGGAAAACGAAACATTAATTGCTGTGTTCCCCAGTTGGCGATGTAGTACATGATATCGAAATACCGAGCCAGCACCTGTTTGGGATCCCCGCGAAAATTGCCGTAACTATAGGTGAAACTGGCACTCGTTGCCGTCGGTTTGACGCGGCTCGATAGCTCACCTATGGCAGCCCTTTCCTCTTGGGTGAGGGGGCGATCGATAGCTTGGAATTCGTAATATTGGTATTCGCTCATGGCGTGCAACCTATCTCAAGGTTTATGATCGATATGCTGATAATTGTACGGGGATAGTTAGGGTTTGCTGAATAAATCTAAAAACCTTGTTGACCCACTTTCCGCATTTCTTAACATTCAATTGATGATTTTTACTAATATATTGCTTAAAACCCATTGCTAGTAGGGACTATAGCTACCCCCTTATCAAGGGGGGATTAAGGGGGGATCGGCACCCCCCTTATCAAGGGGGGATTAAGGGGGGATCGGCACCCCCCTTATCAAGGGGGGCAGGGGGGATCGAACCTAAAATCCATTTTTAATTTAATTATAACCAGCTACTTAGATTTTTATCAAGGTGAAGAATTGTAATTTTTTTTCTCAGAAAAAATCAATTATTGAAAATGTTCTCAATAGTAGTTTCTACAATGAAGGTTTTTCGTCAAAACATCTTGGGGAATGTAAAAATATATAAAAGTATATGAAGATGTGCGGAATGTCGGCCTATAACTAAAGATAGATAGGACGGGACGGGCGCTCTCGGATGTATTAGGAATGGCAAGAATATGCACATCTCCCGATCTTTACCGATAAGGAAAAAGTTCGGGTGATCGATCGGTAATTTCCCCGCATCGGTCTTTTCAAGAAATCTAATCTATTCCTTTGGATAGTGGCACGGTCAAAATCGATAAGATTATAATTTCTTTTGTTAAGCACTTTAGCGATCGCTAGATATTTCTGCGATTCGTTGTCGGCTAATCGTTAAATTTTGTGAAAAAAACCTCATTGGTTGAGATTATCGGAGATAGAATCAGAATAGTTGAATAAGGTGGAAATAATTAGAGCCTTTTGGCATGGTTTCTCGATGGAGAATTCTATAGATAAAAAAGCACTGGGTCTGCTTTTCCCGACTATTACCGGAAGATCGGTTTGGCGGGTAGGGCGGTGGTGTGTTTTTGAATTTAAATTGCGATCGCTGTTCTTAGGGAGCAGTTTGCGGTGGGGACAGTGACGGCGAAGAGCGAAGATTGTTCAGCTGAATCTGGAGGCATTTTAAGCAATGACAGACAATAATAAAAGAGATTGGTTCAAAATATTCGATGTTTCCGCAAATGTTTTGGGTACTATTGGTACTATAGCAATTGCAGCAATTGGTTTTTGGTTTACTTACTCTTATAACCAAAGCCAACAGGAGCTTGACCGAAACGAAGCTCTAACATCGTTAATAACATTTCTTGATGAGACAAAAACAGCAGAACCACAAAGAAAAACAGCTTACAGTAGTCTAGTAAGATTAGGATATGAAAGGGATCTTTTGGACTTAGCAGTTGAGTATCCAAACCGTTTAGCCACCGAAAAACTGATAGAGTTAGCGGCAAAGAAAAATAAACCAGGGGGAAAAGAAGCAAAAGAAGCAAAAGAATCGTCTCAATATATAATATCTTTGGAAGAGATTAAAGAAGCTTTAAAAAAATTGATTGAGAAATATAAATCACCAAAAGGAAATGATCCAGAAAAACAAAAAGGATTACAAGAATCTGTTGATGCTATTGCGACTCAGGCGAAGGAAGTTGACCAAGAATTAGTCGATAGTGCTGAGGGGGCATTGGATCAGGCATCGAGTCAATCATCGGTTAAACCAGGATCAGAAGAGAAGTTAGGGGATTTGTGGGCTGTTATTTTCGGGAGCTATAGGTCGAAGGAAATTCCAGAAAAAGACATCAAAAAACTAGAGGCAACATTAGGGAAGGAGAGCTTAGGTATTAGAGTATATCAGCGTGACGGAAAATACAGACTTGTTTCGGTGTACAGAGATCAGGCAACAGCCAGAAATGCTCTCGATAAAGCCCAAAAGGAGAGACCAAGTTCCTATCTTAGAAATTTAGAGGATTGGTGTAACCAGAAGAAGTGTACTCCCATCCCCCCTAAACGAGACGATACTAATAATTAACCCCTCCCAGCGTGCATCTATACCGCTAACTTGCCCAACCTGCTCCCACTAGGACTCGCCCTCCCCAACCTCAAAGTATCTTACTCTTTTCTTCTTTTCTGGGAGAGGGATTGGGGTTGAGGGCAATTAACCATCTCTGCCATTACTTTTGAAAAATGGCATAACGATTTTTCTACCTACCCGGGTAAAGATTTACTCCTCCCTTCAACCGCTTTTACCCGGAAAGTGGGATCGCTGGCTCGGTTCGGTTTTCTTTTCATCGTTACCTGCGCCACTTTAACACCCAAACCGACAAAAGCGACGATAACGATCGCACCTGTTGCGTCCGGTTCGGGAACGCTGGCAAGGGTTGTCGAGGCGAGACCGGCGATCGCTCGATGGGTTACGGTCGTGGGATGGAAACTGTCCCAGAAAAGATACTCGGAGGGTTTCGCGCAGATCTGCCAGGTATTGGTATTGGTATTGGTATTCAAACAAGCATCCGTGACATTGGTTAAACCGTAGCGAGACGGATCGTTGTAGGTGTTCTCGAAGAGAGAGTAGATATCCAGCGGGATCAGAGTGGCCGCAGTCGAGGGAGCGTTTTGGAGGGCTTGAAGCGCCGTGGCTAATTTCTGATTATGCTCTAGGGCTAGATCCGTCATCCCCGGTATTCCCGCCCGACTGGGTAATTTACCGAGATCCGGTAGATTCGGAACGATTACCGTTTTCGCACCGATCGCAGGGGAGATCAGGGTTTCAACCGCAGCGATAATGTTACCGACTACGGCATCGGGGTCGGTAGTGAAGCCGAAAAGATAGTCGTTAGCCCCGGCCCACACGACGAAGAGATCGCGAGCGTCGAAAGTTGATAGGAACGGGTTCGTGGCGAACGCGCCGATCTCGTCGAGTAATCCTGGAAAATCCCCCCCGAACTCTTGTTCGGCGACGTTCTGGTGACCGCTGGTGGCTCCCCCGTAGGCAAGATTCAGCACCGCGCTATTCGGCAGTCCGAAATCCTGCTGTAAATACTCGATCCAGAGCGAACCGTTGGAAAAGCTCCCGTTCGCGTAGGGGGGGCTAGGCGGGTAAAGACCGCCCGTTAGTTGATATAAATTTCCTGGATCCGATAGGCTATCGCCGAATACCTGAAAACTATCGAAGGTTGCCCCTAGGGTCTTGAAAGGAGAAAGGAGAGTAAAGAAGGTAATTCCCGCCGTGGCGATTAGTGATTTTGTTAATAAGTATTTCATCGGTTCGCCAATTCAAAAATGAAACGCATCAACCTCAACAGTTGACCAAGAAAGGCTCATCAGGTACTGTCCGATCAATACAACAACAAATCAGACCAAAAAATGAACCGCAAACATTTTAACATAGAATAAAGAAACTTGTTCTAACAACTTAGTCAAGAGGTGGGGCAATCGCACACAATTCTTAACACTTTTGGAATATGGACATAAATCAATACCTGATTATCTCCGAAGGGTGACAGCGAACTCAACATCATGTTGAAATTATCCAAGACAAGGTTGGGATTCAATGTGACACTTTTCTTCCGATCCTCTTTCAGTCGTTCAACGATAATTGTTTTCCTTTTGTTTTTGCCGATAAGCTTCAAATTCGGGGTTACTAGCAAGAATTTGACGGACACGCTCGCAACTTATGCCGTATTTATCCCCTATTTGCTGATAGCTCAATCCTTGTCTATGGAGTTCTAAAAAATCGTAGCTTTTTTGCAGTTTTTCCTTTCTCTGTGCATCTCGTCTTGGGGTTGGACTCTTATATTGCTAAGGTGTCCTACTATTTCCCTTCCCAACTCAGTCAAAGAATATTGAGAATCGTGGAAACTAACCAATCCTTGTTTTTCCAATTCTTTAAGTATTTTATGTACTCTGGTTAAATTATGAGCAGTTGTTGCCAATTGCCGAGATGGATCGGAAAGTATCCCCATTGCCGAATCGATTTGAATCGGATAATCTAACATCCCTTTCAGAATCTGTTTCTGTTTTACTTGGAGATTGGCGATCATCTCTTCTAAATGTTGAAAGTTTTCATTTTCATCCATCGGAATTATCATTTTTAATAGACCTCTCCCTAGTCTGATAAAATCACAATCATAGGATATTGTCAACAACTAACCGTAGCTTGCCCGGTCGTTTATCCGTTGCCGATGCACTTTTTGAAAAATAGTGATAAACTCAACTGTACTGGGGACACTCTCCCTATCGGAGGGATTTGAGAAAAAATCGGGAGAAAAAGCGATGAAAGAACGAGAAACATCGGACAAAATTGAAGCGGGCGGGGGTTTTCCCGTATTGCAATATTGGGCAGAAAAAACCCTCTCTCCTCAAGGGATTAAACTATGGCAAACCTTAAATCATAAAAGTGCCTGTTTAGCTTGCGCTTGGGGAACGGGGGGACAAAAAGGCGGTTTTGTCAACGAAGCGGGGGAAAGTCTGCAACGTTGTCTCAAAAGTGTCGAGGCAATTACTTCCGAATTAATGCCAGGTATTAAAACCGATTTTTTTCAAACCTATCATCTCGCTCAATTACAGTCCTTAACCTCCTTAGAATGCGACCGCTTGGGTCGTTTTAGTTATCCCGTCCTCTTAAAAGCCGGAGAAAGTCACTATCAACGTATTAGCTGGGAAGAAGTTTATCGATTAGCTGAACAAGCTTTTCGTCAACCGTCCGAGACTCTAGCCTCCTATAGTTCGGGACGTTCTTCTAATGAAGCCGCCTATCTCTTACAATTATTTTTCCGGGCATTAGGAAGTAATAATTTAGCCGATTGTTCCGATCTCTGTCATGCCGCCTCCACCGTAGGATTAAAACAGGTTTTCGGCTCCGGGACTTCAATGGTCAGTCTGGAAAGTTTAAAACAAGCCGATTGTGTGGTATTGATCGGTTCTAACGCTCCGGCTAATCATCCTCGCCTGATGAATGAATTAATTCAAATTCGTGATCGCGGCGGTAAAATTATTATTATTAACCCGCAAATTGAAGTCGGATTGGTCAAATTCTCCTCGCCCGCTTTTCCGATTAAATCCCTATTGCGGGGCGGTTCCGATATTTCTACTCTCTACCTACAGCCGATTCCGGGTAGCGATACCGCCCTATTCGTCGGATTACAAAAATCTTTGATCGAACAAAATTTGGTTCGGTGGGATTATCTCGAATCCCATACAGAAAATTGGCAATCTGTTATAGATTACGCCCGACAAATACCCTGGGAAACCATTACTAAAACCTGCGGTTTGTCCCGAGAAGAAATTGAAGCAACCGCCGCCCTTTTCGGCAATTTAGAGCGTGTGGTTTTCGCTTGGGCGATGGGGGTTACACAACAGGAAAATGGGGTAGATAATATTATCAGTATTGCCAATACCGCTTTAATGACGGGAAATGCTGGCAAAATCGGAGCCGGAACCATGCCAATCAGAGGTCATTCTAATGTACAGGGCTTCGGTTCTATGGGCGTTACAGTGAGATTACGTCAGGAAATCGCCGAGGCACTTGCTCAACTTTTAGGAAAGCCATTAAATATAACCGGCGGTTATGATACCAGGTCATTAATTGAAGCTGCCGAACGGGGAAAAATTAACACTCTTTTCTGTTTGGGAGGTAATCTTTATGGAGCAAATCCAGATTTAACTCAAGCCAAAAAAGCCTTAGCTCAAATTGATACGATTTTTTATGTAGCTACTAAGCCAAATTTAGGACATTTCCAGGGATTAGCCCGACAAAATACGATAATTTTACCCGTCTTCGCTCGTTTTGAAAATCCTCACCCGACAACCACCGAATCGGGCAATAATTTTGTCCGTTTTAACGAGCGGGGAAGCAGTCATCTACAGGGTTCCCATGTGGATATCATCTCGGAAGTAGAACTGTTAACAAATATTGCCGTCAAGGTTTTAGGCACAAACCCGATTGATTGGTCGAGATTGCACGATACCGCCTATATTCGTCAGTTAATCGCCAAAACGATTCCGGGTTATGAAAAGATCGGGCAATTAGATCAAACCCAAACAGAATTTACCATTAGCGGACGGATTTTTACCGAACCCCATTTTCCAACATCGACCGGAAAAGCGCAAATGTCTGTCACGCTTTTACCCACTTTAAAAGCACCGCAAAAGCAAGATTTTAACCAACCGGAAAATGCCCCCGGAATTGCTCTGATTCTTGGAACAGGACGCAGTTATGGACAACATAATACCGTCGTTTATCAAGTGGGCGATAAATATCGGGGAATGCCTCACCGTCATTGTTTATTGATCAACGCCGAAGATGCCAAAAAAGCGGGCTTTCAAGAACATCAACGAGTCACCGTTCAAGGAGATGCCGGCAAATTAGAAAATATCGAACTTATTTTCGGTCCGATTCGCGAAGGTGTTGGCTTTATGTTCTATCCCGAAGCCAATGTTTTATTCAAAGCTAAAATCGATCCTCGCTGTGGGACTCCTGCTTATAAACGAGTTCCCGTCTGGGTTTTTTAGTTATCAACTCCTCTAATTTTCTTTTTTGGAAATAATGAAATAGAGTTAAGCAGGTAGGCAAAATTATTTGTAGGATGGGTTAGGGGTAGCGTAACATGAGCAGGCGTTGGGTTTCATGCTTCAACCCAACCTACGTTCATCTTATATTTAGTTCCACCCACCCACTTTTTTGGAAATAATGAAATATAGTTAACCAAGCCAACCAACGAATTGAGCAGAATGAAAAAGCTATGGTCGGTTTGATCGCATTTCTGTTATCCTGTTCTTACGATCATAGAATAAATAGCGATGGGTAAGTTTTTACTAACCTTATTAAGCATAGCAAGTTTGTTTGCTGTCGGGATGGCTACCCCTGGCATTGCCAGTCCCGCATCTGGAACGACGAACTTGCAACTAGCTCAACGCCCTAACTGTAACAATCCCCAAACTCAAAGCGAAATGAACATTTGTGCCAGCATCGCTTATCAAAACGCCGATCGCAAGTTAAATCAAGTTTATCGACAACTACTGCCAAAACTGTCAGCTGCTCGCAAACAAAAATTAATTACCGCCCAACAAGCTTGGATTAAGTTTAGAGACAGCAGTTGCGAATTTGAAAGAAGTGCCTATGAGGGAGGCTCTCTAGCTCCCATGATTTACAGTAATTGTTTGGCAGATGTCACCGAGCAGCGTACCAAAGATTTGCAAAGATATTTAGAAGATAGCGATCTCTAAGTCAGAATCGCCGTTGATATTACCGATAATTCCTTAGACGTTTACTGCACAACAGCCTAAGCGGGTGAGGGGAATCGAACCCCTATCATTAGCTTGGAAGGCTAGGGTTTTACCACTAAACTACACCCGCATTTTCTTAGCACTTTCGTTAGCATAACACGAATTGCCAATTTTTACAAGTAGGGATTTTCAGCTTGTGAATCGCCCCTAGATGGTCAAAAATTGCCTAAAAATCCCGATCGCTCGGTTATTTCCCCGATTTGGCTAAAAGTTTTCTCCACGCGATCGAGGTCTAATTGGGAGAAATTATCGATCGCCCAGTTAGACACTCTCTGCATAAAATGGAAGGGGTAGGTATGAGCGATTCCCACCACCTGCATTCCCGCTCTTTTTGCCGCTTCGCAACCAGCAAAAGTATCTTCAATCACCAGACATTCCCAGGGTTGCAACTGTAGATTAAAATTCCAACGATTGAATCTTTCTACGGCCAGTAAATAACCATCCGGTTGAGGTTTACTGGTGCTAATCTCATCCCCGGTGACAATGACACTAAAGTAATCCCCAAGGCCCGTCTGTTGCAAGATCGATTCTACTTCCGAGCGTATTGCTCCCGTCACCAAACCGATTTGTAGATCCCTGGCCTTAACCCGTTTTAAAAAAGAGTATATCTCTTCATAAATAGGAAGTTTCTCTAATTTTTCTAATCTTTCTCGGTATAAACTCGCTTTTTTGTTAATTAACTTAGTCAGATACTCCTCGGTCACTTGACGACCGCGACGGGTGAGAACATTACGCAAACAGACGCGATCGCTTCTTCCCAGACATAACTCCGCAAATTCCGACCCTAGGGGCAGTAAATTTTCCCCGATCAAGATTTCATTGATTAACTCTTGATGGATCGGTTCATCATTGATGATCACCCCATTAAAATCGAACAGAACAGCCTTTAACATCAATCTTAGACAGAAAAGCTAATAAATACTCAGTGTTCTTGATTATACTAAAGTTTTTCGTCGGAGCCGGGCGGGTCTTGTCCCTGACCCCATCTCAACAAACAATTTTAATCGGAAAATTGCCAAGGCCTTGACAAATTTCCAGATTTGCTCTAATATTTTGTTATAGTGGGAATCCGTGCTGCCCTGTAACCCCCCTATTTGGGGTTTGCTGAAAAAGTACGGGCGAAGCATTCGGATAGAAAATCTACGGTTTCAGTGATAGGTTATTGCCCGAATGCTTCGCCCCTACAGGACGCGGGCCGATGAAGACGCAAGGTTTTGAAGCACGATTCTCTCCTTGCACCTGTTTCGCAAGACAGACCCCCAAAACCCTTACCTTGCCTACATTTCACATTTATTAAGCAAGCCCCATTCTGGGCTGAGATATTAGCCAAAAATATAACAAAAGAATTTAGGTCATTGTTTCTTGTTTCGTTTCCGATACCCAACGACGGAATAATTCCACAGCAATCCGATAATGGGAGTCTTGGCATTCGATGACATGATGATTTTCAAGGGTTTTTAGGGCCCGGTCGAGAGTTGTGGCAGTTAATCCGGTGCTGGACAGTAAATCTGCCCGGGTTAATCCTTGCAGATGGGGAGAAAGAACTATTAAAATTTCCTGTTGTCCGGCCGCATCTTGTTTAGCCTGTTTCCAGACACCCGTAAAATAATAATTCCCCCTTTGGAAAAACTCAGCATCGATGGCTTTTTCCACATCTTCCACCTGAAAACGAATATCTTGGGGACGTTGCAACTCAAAGACCTGTTTATTATAAAAACGTACCAGATGAAAGCCGATCAGTTGTACTAGATAGGGTTGACCGTGGGTAAGTTGATAAATTTTGTCCAAAGCGGATGGGGTATAGTCTAGGGGAAAATCCTCGTCTTCCCCAACGGGATTAGCGAGGATAACGCGAGTAGATTCAGGAGAGAGGAAACTAACTGGAATCGGGTAAACACTGCCAAAAAAAGGATGAAAATAATCGGCAGTCATCTCCTCTAGGGTATGTAATCCGGCAAAAACAAAAGCTAGACGCGGACTACTCTGGACAAGGGAACGCAGATAGCCGAGGAAATTCTGGGGGAGGGTATTCGCTTCGATTAAATCCTCAATTATCTCGAACTCATCGAGGGCAATAATTAAACCGGTTTTAGCTTTTTCCGGCAGAATCTGGCGCATCAGACGGTCTAAATAACGATTAAAATACATTTCTGGATGTTGGGAGATTTTTTCCTCTTCTGGGGCATCAATTGCCAAAGTTTGGGCGATTTCCTCAGCCATAGTCAGGAGAACTTCGGCTAGGCTGGTTACTGTGGCCACGCGCTGTAAATTAATGTAGATAACGGAGACATCTGGTGGAAGATATGTCTCCAGATTGCGTAGAATCGAAGTTTTACCCATGCGACGATGACCATAGAGAACCACGGAGGATAGGTTATCTCCGGACCACATTGACTGAAGTTCCCGCAGGATATCCTCACGACCAACAAAGCGTTTACCGATAACCGGATCACCGATAATGTAGGGATTAGGAATCGGTTGGGTAATAGTTACCGTTCCCACCGTTCCCGCGATGGATGCGCTAATTTTTAGCCATTTTAGGACGATAGAAAAGATTAATTCTTTTTCTGCTTGGGGTAAAGTAGTCGCCTGCTGGTCGGCTATATCGATTAATTCCCCGATAATCCGATTAAGAGCGAGGGATCTGGTCTGTTGGGAGTAACTTCCCTTGACTAAAGCCATTTCTGCGATAACTAGATTTAAACTGCTGATAGCTTGCCAAGTTTGCGGACGTAATGACGGTTCTGCGGCAATGGGGGCAACCTCCAGGGAAGCGATACTATCGGGAGTTGCTGCCTGACTAAATCGGTGTAAAGTTTGGGCGAGGCTATACATTTCTTCCCCGTAGGCGAGGGAACGTACCACAGCAAAGGCTTTTTCGGCTTTTTCGGTGTCCCGTTGGTGAATATACCAAAAACCGGCGGCAGCGGCGCGAGCAGGGGTATCGAGACGGATTTTGCTGCGAGGAAAAGAAAACAGTTTCGCCGACGCATATTTTAACAATTGCCAATCGGAGGGATTTTCTGCCAGACGGGACACCCGATAGATAATTTCTGCCTCTGGGAATTGCGATAAAACGCGGTTAACGGCGGCAAGGACAGGAATAAACTGGCGGCTGTACCGAAAGTATTGATTGAGGTTATTAATAGCCGTTTCCCAGTCTTGCTGTAACCATTGTTGTAGAGTCGAGGTTAACCCCGGCAGCGGTAGAAGGGTAATACGGGGAAAAAGTCGCCCTTGGGGACCAGCCAAAAGCCCGATTAGCCAATTATCAAGACGGAAAAAGGCGAATATAAACCCCACGCCGAACCCCACGCCCCACCCCACGCCGAACAACACGCCCAACACCCCGCCGGACACCACGCGCCACCCCACGCCCAACACCACGCCCGACACCACGCCCAACACCACGCCCAACACCGCGTCCCACACCACGCCCGACACCACGCCGGACACCACGCCCAACCCCACGCCGTACACCACGCCCAACACCGCGTCCCACACCACGCCCGACACCACGTCGCCCGACATCACACGCAACACCACCACCCACAACACGCGGTACAACACGCGGTACACCACGCCGGACACCACGCCGGACACCACGCCCAGCACCACGCCCAGCACCACGCCCAACACCACGCCGCCGAACGCCACGCCCAACGCCACGCCCGACACCACGCCCAACACCACGCCCACCCAATCAACAGAAAGTCCTAAATTTGCTGCTATTATGCTACAGATAATCAGAGGGGTAATTACAGTTAAGAGAAGACCCTGAATCCCTAGACGCAATTGTACGGGATGGTCGCGGAGAAATTGTATTTTATCGCGCCATGTTTTCTGTTCTTTTAATTTATCGCCGCCGCCTCTCGTTTCCACATACCAGCGCACTGCTTGGGGAAAATAAAACACCCAGTACAACAGCAAAAGATAATCAAAAGGATTCCATAAAGATAAATCGCGTTTGAGTTTAGGAGCGAGATTAATTCTGGGGACGGTGCTTTCCTTCATAATTTTTATCTCTAGCTATTTACCCGGTGATGGTTTATTAAGTAGTTAGGTGTTACTCAAGGTAGGGTTGATTCATGAATCAACCCTACTATTCAGCACCCCCCTTATCAAGGGGGGTAGGGGGGATCAAACCCCCTTATCAAGGTAGGATCAAACCCCCCTTATCAAGGGGGGTAGGGGGGATCAAACCCCCCTTATCAAGGTAGGAGCAAACCCCCCTTATCAAGGGGGGCAGGGGGGATCAACCCCCCCTTATCAAGGTAGGATCAAACCCCCCTTATCAAGGGGGGCAGGGGGGATCAAACCCCCCTTATCAAGGTAGGATCAAACCCAAAATTAAATCAACTTATTATTTAGTTATAACCTAAGTTCGGGATGCTGAGTTATTGACTTTGGTTTGATAAAGTTTAAAACAATTTTGCATCACCTCTCGCGGCTTTCCTTGACTTTGCCTAACAAGAGAACTTATTTCCTCCTCAGTAAAAGTCACTCCAGTTTGACTTAGACGATGACTAATAAACTCTTTAATTTTAGCTTCATCCCATAATTTAATCGGAAATTGTTGACAAATTCCCTCGAAAGGTGAATCACCTCCTTTGTTATCAGGAAATAAAACATCAAGGGGACGATTAGCCGCTACTACTAATCTTAAAGGTGGATCGGGACGATTAGCCAACTCTCTTAATTGACTTCTAAGCTGATAGCTGAAATATTTTTGAGTCATATTATCTACCACATCCAATAATAACAGGATTTTATGTTTTTCTAATTCCCTAGTTAATCTAGTTCCTTTGAGCGGTTTATCGTAATTCGCAGCTATACCAATCTGATGACATAATTCATAATAAAAATCCTTATCTCCTGCTAATCCTTCTAAGTTTAGATACAAGGGTTGTCGATGACTAAGTAAATACTCCCTTGCTTGATGGTAAATTCCCCAAAGCAGGGTGGTTTTTCCCGTTCCCCTTTCCCCGATAATAGCAGCACTACTGCCGGAATTTAAAACCTCAAAAATATCTTTAATTTCTTGTTCTCGGCCAAAAATCTGCTGAATTTCTTTAATACCTCCGGAAGTGGGTTTAAAAGGATTATGGGCATTTTTTTGGGGTTGTAATTGCGGAAAATATTTAAAAATAGTCTGAACTGGAATCGCTCTTCCTCCTAAATCACTGTACTCATCTCTGGTTTTATTCACCACTCCGCACACTTTCCCCGTGCGTAAATTTAACAGAGGTGAACCACTAAAACCGGGTTGTACTTGCCCTAATTTAAACTTGATTAAGGGGTTTTCATCCCCCGTTAAACCTATATACTCAAAGTCACTAGGATCACCGTTCGGATAATCGTTGGTATAGCCGAAAGTGTATAATTTATCTGTTAATTGTAAATCGTGATCAAAATCGACATATTTGTGATCTAAAGACGAGTTTAATTGTAAAAGAGCCAGATCGATCCCGTCTAGATTCGGTAAGTTGATAATTTTAGCCCCAGAAATTTGACCTTGCCAAATTATCTCGATAGTCTCGCGATTATCCCGCACATCTTTCACCACATGAAGACAGGTCAAAATTAACCCTTGTCCCACAAAAAAGCCTGTTCCTGACCCATAGATTAACTTTAACCTGACAGTGTACGGGGGTAGAGATTCTGGGGTAAGCATTTAATCAATTTATCCTCCCCATTCTAGGGTAATTTTTAAATTTCCCTTTCCTTCACCTTCCACAATTAAAGCGGTTAGTTTACCAGATTTTACCCTGACTTCTACCCCAAATTCTACGGTGGCCTTTTTGGGTTTCACTTTACTTATCGTAGCAGCGATCGATTCAGTAACTGCCTCAATTGTATCAGCCACACTTTGAAAGTCAAATATTTGATCGGATACTTCCCGTTCACCACCGAAACTTCTCGCTTCCACTAACATGGTGACATTTTCTTTAACTTTAACTGAAATAATCTCAGATCTAGATTCTGGCATAAGGCTCCTCCAATGACCCGTTTATGGTTTTCTCGATTGGTTCTCGGACAAACTTATAGCGGAAGTAAAAAGGCTTATATATATTTCGGCACGGATTCCCATTATAATAAAAAGTATAGGTCAAATCGAGGGATTTTGTCAAGTCTTTTTTGCCATTAATCTATTTGTGTTATGCAATAGAGGGGGTTATAAGGAATGAAACCCCTATAGAGACAGACATTGCTGCGATTTTTGTCAATTGTTTTCGCTCTAGAACGAACTAATCAATTAAGTCTCTTGCCAGATCAGGATTTAGTCAATTTATGCCCCCATATCGAACCATACCAAGTAACGAAGAACCTTCTTTTTCCTCTTCTTGAATCGCCGATTTCGGGACAATGACGACGTTAACCGATTCCTCGGCTTCGTTGAATAGTTCTAAAACATATCCTTCCTCACCCCCCTTCGGATGGGCAACTATATCGACAAGAATCGCCGAATCACCCTGCTTAAGATTGTATTCGGGAACGTCGCGGGCTAGGGTCACTTCTTCGTATAGTTGCGGCATGGTTTATTTTTCCTTTCGGGGTTTGAGGGTGATAAATTGAAATTGATGATCTAGGTTTCGTTTTAGCCAAATCGTGACGACGGATAGGCGAACTTAATTAGGGCTTGCTGAATAAATCTAAAAACCTTGTTGGGTAAAACTTTTAGACTTTTTGTCAATCAAAAAGTACCAGTTCTGGGAGTGAGGGGGGGAAAATTCAGGTACTT
>VYLF01000104.1_pt1 | contig 53029 bp, 48 predicted proteins | sample 5114371 | NCBI WGS metagenome assembly VYLF01 (sample SAMN12291773, study PRJNA351875) | freshwater metagenome | isolation source: freshwater lake | place: USA: Michigan, Kent Lake | collected 2013-08-15 | reverse complement strand
TTTTTTGCTTACCTCCACCTTGATTCCTTCTTTCAAAACTATACCTATCAATCGTTTCCCCTTTTTTTAAGTTTCTTCTCTTTTTGTTAAGAAAGATCTGACTAATGGATAGCCCCCTTGATAAGGGGGGTGTCTGATAATTTTTAACGCCTACCTACTTATAATTATCGGTTTTAATTAAGTGCTAACTGCCAGATAAATATCGAGAGACCTTGTTAACAAGGTCTCTCCAAAGTGGGTGGGATTATTGTTGCTAATTTGCTAATCCGGTTGGGATAATTTGAGGATAGCGCTAGTGACTTTCATGCTTTCTTGATAAAGCACGTCCTGGCCCCAACGCTGTAACTGTTTACCTAGCAGAGTTTCTGTTTTTTGGTCTTCCAGATGGGACACTTGTTCAATGCGGCAAGATTGGGCCCCTCCCGAAGCTTCCATCCGCATACAGCCGGTAGTTCCCGAACAAATTACCGTGCAACAATCAGCCTGAAGATTAGTAGAACTGAGTTTAATACTAATCAGATCCCCTTGTACCTCACCCCAATCGGCCACGGGAACACCGGCTAATTCTGCCTCAATTAAACGCTGGTCCTGACCGAGGAAGCTAATCCGATGAATAGCGTAATCTCCCGACCGGTGACTATATCCCACCGGTCGCCATTGTAACCGGCTGGCCATCCAACCGAGGAACATAAAAGCTTGGCAAGGATTGCCCTTTTCGTAATCAATAGTGATGCGATCGACTTCCAGAATAGCATCCCGGCGCTCCGGTGGATCAAAAGCCTCGGCGGTTAGTTCTTGCCAAGGGGCGAGACGACTCCAGTTCAGGTCAGCTAATGGTACATCTGTTGCTAATAAATCCCCCACTTGCAGCAGTTCCGTTTCCGGTTCCCGAAAAGTGCTGGAATCGACGATAATCGTATCACATTGACTGGCCAGACGTTTAAATAGTCCATATTCCGCATCGGGACTGGCTTTCCACCAGAGAAATTTGGGCAAACTGGGAATAGTTAACTCGGAAATAATGCCGCCAATTCGTTCCAAAGCTTCCGCTGTGCCGCTTAAAGTGACGTATTCACAGCAAACTAAAGTGTTCTGACTACGTTTGTTAACGGGACAATAGGCAGAAACAGAGGCTTTTACCCCTTCATCGGCCTCGGCGGTGGGACAGAGGGTAATAATGCGACAGGGATTGGAAGCAGCGATCGCATCTGCGACCCCAATCGCATCCAAATCGGCGGCGTATTGACGATGATTAGCCCCATCCTCGGCGTTTTTTTCCGCTTCCCAGGCTGCCCTTAACCGGGCGACAAATTCATCGCTAGAAAGCCCAGTTACTTCTAGTCCTAGGTCTTTCTGGGCCACTTTGATGGCGGCGTGGGTCCGCGGACCGGCAATACCATCAATCGGGCCGGTGTAATAGCCGAGAAGGGTTAACAATTCCTGTACCGCATCGGGTTCATAGACAATAAAGCTAAAGGTGGTGGCCCGGGTAGCGGCCATCCCATCCTCATTATCATTATAGGATTGCCAGATATCGCGCAGTTCCTGCTCGATCACATCGATGGAAACATCTTTCGGTGCTTGCAGGGAGACAATGGGGGGGCTTTGGGTGGTCATGTCAGTTATCAGTTATTTAGGGTTTGCGGCAAAAAGTTTGTTGGTGGGGTTAGGAGTCAGGAGTCAGGAGTCAGGAGACAGGAGAGGAAGTCAGAATAACAGAATGACCTGGCGTGCCTGGAAGCGGAACCCTTTGTGTTCGTCTCCGGAAAGTGCAAGGGTTTTGAGTCCCTCGGATCGATTTCTCAACGTTTGTCTCTTGCACTTTTTGGGCTAAAAAAGTACCAAAACCGTTTTCTAGTAAGGCTTCCAGTAATTTTAAGCCAGCCCTATTTATCTATCAGTTTTGTCAGGAGACTCCGAGACTCCGAGTTAGGAGTTAGGAGTTAAGCTTCTGCTGAATGGCTTTAGTGTAGGATTCTAGAAGTTTACTCCAATCGATCGGAGGGCGCAAGCTTTGCGCCCCTACAGTAACGGATTTTGTCCACAATGTAGGGGCGAACTGCGTTCGCCCAAAAGGTACATTATCAAAGCGCAAGTCCCTAAGGTAGTGCTGTCACCATATCCTAGATCTTGAGCAAGAATTAGATAATATCGGCATTCTTCAAGAGAGCCTTGTGCTATATTCAGCAGTCTGACCTTATCGGCCAAGCCTTTGCGTTTAAAGCCTTCGGAAATATTTGCGGGAATAGAAACGGCTGCTCTCCTCAACTGGGAGGTTAAACCACATATTTCCGCAGAGGGAAAATTGCCGCTAAAACGATAGGCTAAAAGAACAAATTGATGAGCCTTTTGCCAAACCAGTAAATCGGTGAAGCTTTTCGCAGGTTCTTTGTTCATCATTTCTCCTGACTACTGACTCCTTAATTCCGAGACTCCTCAAAGATTAGAGTCGTCGCCAACGACGGCCATCGCGGTTAAGGAGAAATTCCGCTTCTGTGGGTTCCCAGGTACCCGCTTCGTATTGGGGTACGGAGGCGGGATCGGCGGGAGCGTCCCAAGCGGCGAGAGCGGGAGTAACGATGCGCCATGCTTCTTCTACCTCGTCAGAACGGGTAAATAGGGTTTGATCTCCCAGCATAGCGTCTAAAAGTAGCCGATTATAGGCATCAGCGCTGGCAACACCGAAGGAGGAACCATAACTAAAGTCCATTTCTACCGTGCGCGTGCGTAATTCTGACCCCGGCATTTTCGCCTCAAAACGGAGGGCAATACCTTCGTTAGGCTGAATCCGGAGACTCAGTACATTTGCATTAGTTTGTTGGGCTGCCGATTGGAAGATTAATAACGGCACATGGCGGAATTGGATGGCAATCTCGGAAACTTTTTTGGGCAGACGTTTACCGGTACGCAGATAGAAGGGGACACCTTGCCAACGCCAGTTATCGACGATTAATTTCATGGCCACATAGGTGGGAGTGGTCGATTCGGGATTAACCCCCGGTTCTTGCCGATAGCCCAGAATGGGTTTTCCTTTCATCCAACCGGCTTTATACTGGCCGCGGATGGCGGATTTTTCTAGGTTATTAATATCGGCCAGGTGAGTCGCTTGCAGGACTTTGACTTTTTCGCCGCGGACACTATCAGCGTTAATAGCGTTGGGTGCTTCCATCGCCGTCAAGCAGAATAACTGCATCAGGTGATTTTGCACCATATCGCGCAAAGCCCCCGATTTTTCGTAATATCCGGCCCGCTCCTCCACTCCCACGGTTTCGGCCACGGTAATCTGGACGTGATCAATAAATTGACGATTCCAGAGGGGTTCAAAGATAGCGTTAGCAAATCGGAACACCAGCAAGTTTTGGACGGTTTCCTTGCCTAAATAGTGGTCAATGCGATAAACTTGGTTCTCCTGACAAACCTCTTGTACGACTCGATTGAGAACTTGGGCAGAACTGAGATCTTTGCCAAAGGGTTTTTCGATCACTAACCGGTGTTTAATCGGGTCTTTCAGCATTCCGGCCGCCCCGAGGTTTTTAAGGCCGGGGGGGAAGAAATTAGGAGAAACCGCTAGATAAAAGACTCGATTGCCGCGGGTTCCCCGGATTCCGTCTAATTCTTCTAGAAAAACTTTCATTTTGGCGTAACTTTCCGGATCGTCCATGTTGCCGGGGAAATAGTACAACCCTTGGGCGAAGTCTTGCCAATATTCCTCACTGCCAATCCCGTCGGAAAATTCTTCGATGCCTTGGCGCATCTGTTGGCGAAAATAATCATGACTCCACTCTCGGCGCGCTGTACCGACGATGGTTAATTCGGCCGGCAGTCGTCTTTCCCGTTTCAGTTGATAGAGGGCAGGAACCAGTTTTCTTTGGGTTAAGTCTCCCGATGCCCCAAAAATGACTAAGATTAAGGGTTCTGGGGTTCTTTCTTGTCGCAATCCCACTCGGAGAGGATTTTCGAGCAGCTTTACCATAGGATTTTGTCTAGCCGAGGTGCATTATTTTCCAGTCTAGCGAGAATACTCGACGACATACCTAAAGTAAAAATTAACAACCACAATCAGTGATCAGTCATCAGTCATCAGTCATCAGTCATCAGTCATCAGTCATCAGTAATTGGATAATATCTTTAGGCCTTTTTGAGATCAAACAGTGCCGGGCCCGGGAGTGAGCGGGGGGAAAATGGGGGGACTTTTTCCCTGAAAATTAGGTAATTGACTTCCTAAAAATGGATAAAACCCCACACCCCACATCCTACCCCTAGGAAAAACTTTTTGCCGCAAACTCTGATGGAGGAGAGGCCGTTATTTTTTGGCGGTTTTAACACAATCGAGGGTACGGACGATGGCGGCTGCTGCGTAGTTACGACGGGCGGGATCATTTGGTACAAAAGAACTACCCCGTTCGTTCAAGGGAGAGGCCACACCGCAAAATCCTGACATCTGGGTAATTAAACTGGCGGCCCAATGACCGGAAGTATCGGAAAAATTGACGGGGGTTTTAGTTTGGGCTAAATCGGGGGCTTGTTTTTGCTGAGTTTTCAGGTAGGTGGCGGCCTGTTTGAGAATCGCCATCAATTCGGCCCGGGTGATGGGGTCGGTGGGACGGAATTCGCCGTTAGCTTTGCCGGCAACAATACCATTGGCCCGGGCCCATTGGATTTTTTTGGCACTCCAGCGCGTCGCTTCTACGTCGTTAAAACTGCCGCTGCCGGGGGGAATCTCTTCTAGGTTAATTTTGGTGACAGTTCCCATCCCTTCAATAATCATCGAGACGAATTGTTCCCTGGTGACGGGATTTTCGGGGCGGAAGGTGTTATCTTCTTTAAAACCGGCCACTACCCCAAGCGCGATCGCTTTTTCAATCTCAGTTTTATAGATATCGCCGCTAATATCCCCAAAACTGGCCCCGGCAGTGGGGGGAGGAGTGGTTTCGCTGAGGGGAGGTCTGCCGGTGGCTGCGAGAACTTCCGCTTCTTTGCCGCTAAAGTAGAAGTGGCCTAAACTTTTGCCTTGGAAAGTACGACGGCTAAATCTCCAACCCGGTTCGAGGATAATTTTCATAAATCCTGTTTGCATTCCTCGGGTTCTTCCCACCACTAATTCCGGTCTGCGAGCATCCCGGGGAGTTCCCACTAAGTATAATTCGCCATTGCGTTCCACAATACGCAGGATGTAATCTAGCCCAAAATCCCGGCCATCGAGACGGATAGAATAACCATTACTATCGGTGGCGCGGCGACAAATGCCGGTAAAGTCAAAGTTGAGGAGTAGAGGGTCGATCATGACGGGATTTGAGCCGCTTTCGCTCCAACACTTCTGTTTTCCCTGGATTTGTTCCAAGACTAGCAGGTCAAATTTATTACCTCCGTAGGGACGAGCGATCGCTACTACCTGGGTCTGCTCGATGTCCTGTTCGTCAAAGTTGGCCGCTGGTGTGGCAGTTATGCCCAAGGTGATTAGGGCGGTTAGGGCGATCGATAATCTGGCTTTCATAATCTTTAATCTATAAGACGATTTTTGCAGTAAAAATAGACGTGCTAATCCCAATATTCTATGACTGAATGCTTCCGGTCGTTGTTCCAGACTGCGCCGGATTGTTGTCTGTCCGCACAACTTTTCTCTCAATCTTCAATTTCCGAACCTATTGATCTGAGCAATATTCTGATGGAACTGGTGGGTTGATCAATATTAATTCGGTTAGCTGTTGAAACTGGGGAGATTTTGGCGAATTGTTGAAAATTTTAGCCAGCCATTCGAGTCTTAGGCTAAGATGGGGAGAGAGGCTTTTAATTGGCCGCAGCCCTTGACTTCCTCACAGGATTTAAGCCCAATAATTGCCTAAAAAATTGCAATTAATCGATTGAGGGCTATCAGTGCTGCGGTGAATTATCATAGTTCATTAGCTCTGGTGAGCCATTGCCCTTTCTTTGGTGTGTGTGAGGTAAACAATTATGAGTAACTCCCCCGGTGATCCTTCTCCTCGTCCTAATCTTTTTCTGAGTATCGGTCGATTTGTCCGCCGGCCTTCTACTTTAATTGTCGGGGGAATTACTCTCCTAGGAATTACCTCCCTTGGCTATTTTACGACTCGTTATTTAGTTTATGAACGTCTAACCCCAATTTTAGACAATATCTTCAGTGAAATGCTGCACAGACCTGTCAGGGTAGGTAAGATAGAAGGCTTTTATTTTAATCGCATTCGTATCGGTAAATCGGAAATTCCAGCTACGGCCAATTCTGCTGATAGTTTATCTATTGATGCGATCGAATTGGGATTAAATCCACTGCCCTTACTTTTAGGTCTGCCGCTGCCGGTTGATGTCAAGTTAATTAATCCCAGTATTTATCTCGATCAGGATAAAAATGGTCAATGGCTCGATAATTTAGAAAAAATAGCTAGTAACTTAGATCGGGAAGCACCCATTAAGTTAAATCTGGGTTTTCAGGTGGAGAAGGCAGCTATTAATATCCAACCCTATGCCCTGAAAAAACCGATAGAAATTAAGGCCGATGGTCAAGGAAGATTTATTGATAATCAAAGGCAGCCTCTCACCTACGATTTTAGCGCAGAAATCCTCAAAAGTCAAGTAAAAATTCAAGGAGAAACGGCGTTAAAAACGGGCGAAAGCCTAACTAATCTTCAGATTGATCGTTTGAACTTAAGTGAACTATTAACTTTAATTCCTAATCGCAATTTTCAATTAAATCAAGGACAAGTAAATGCTAATATTGCTCTCAATATTCCCAGTTGGGCAAAGCTAAATCAAAGTCAAGGTAATGGCAATTTTCAGGTGACGGAAGTAGCGGGAAAATTCCACCCTTTCCCCTATCCAATTAAGCTAACAACTAAGTTAAATTTACAGGGAGATAAAGTATTAGTTGAACAGGCGAACGCAAGTATTGGCAAGATTAAAACTGAGGTGAGAGGAGAAGTAAATTGGCAAACTGGTTATCATCTCAATGTCGCTCTAGAATCAGTGGATTTACAACAGCTTTTAAGAATTATTTATCTGCAATCACCTCTAGATTTACGGGGAGAAGCACGCTCTACTTTTCAAGTGACGGGAAAATTAGATCAACCTCTAATTAAAGGAACCGTTAGCAGCAGCAAACCGATTATTTTTGAGCAAATTCCTATTAAATCAATAACCAGTAATTTTCAAACAAATCTCAATCGTCTTAATTTAGATAAAATTCAAATTAAACCCGTCGCAGGTGGAGAAATTAAAGGGGAAGGAAAATTGCAGTTAAATATTCTGCAATCCCTGCAAAAAAATCAACCTCTTGACGGGACAAAAATGCCGATGAATTTGAATTTAAAAGCGCATTTTCCCACGAGAAAAATTTTATCTCAATTGGCAACAATTTCCGCTAAAATTAATATAAACGATCTGCAAGCTAATATTAAAGCTAAGGGTAGTTTAGGACTGCCACAATTATTAATTAATTGGCAAATACCCACGGTTAATCAGTCAGGATTAATCAATGTTGCCGGGGAGGGGAAAGTATTTTTAGGGGGCAACAAAATAAATTTAACCGATACGGTCATTAAAACAAATGGCGGCAACCTACAGGTTAATGGTAATGGTGATTTTACTAGCAAATTAGTCCAGGCAAAAATCACGGGGAATAACTTTTTATTGACTCCTTTTGTGCCTATTGTTTGTAACTATTTAGATAGTATTTGCCCCTACCTAGAAACCTTAGAACCCTTAAATTTAGAGACAGCTAATATTCAAGTTAGTGGCAAAATTGACCAACTTAATGTTAATACTTTAAACGGAGTTGCCAACTTAGAAATTAGCAGTAAACAAGGCACAATTTTAGTCAATAGTCAAGTATTGCAAGGAAATCTTCAGGCTAACGCTTTCTTAGCGGGATTGCCGATTAATTCCCTATTGCCTAACTTACCAACCCAGGTTAAATTAATACGATCACAGATTAATTTACAAGGTTATTTAGGAGAATTACTAAATAATAAAAATAATATTTTCAGCAGTTGGCAAGGTCAAGGTAATATGCAGTTATTAGTAGATAATAATCCTTTAATTGCCACAGCCAAACTGAATCAAGGTTTCATGACAGGAACAGTTAATACCAGTGGGATTAGTCTTAATCCTCTAGTGGAAAATTTAACAGTTCCCGTCAGTTTAGGCAGAGCAAAAATAAGCTTTGCTGGCAGGATAAATTCTCTGATTAGCGGTACTTTAACGGATTTACAAACTTGGCGCGGAGAGGGAGATATACAGTTATTTGTCAATAATCAATCCCTAAGAACGACAACCCAACTGGAACAAGGTATTTTAAGCGGTATGGTTAATACAGCTGGCATTAACTTAAATCCGTTTTTACCCAATATAAATATTCCTGTTAGTTTAGGAAAAACCCAAGTCAATTTCACTGGTGCAATCAAGGAATTGTTAGCGGGAAAAATCCCTAATTTGTCCACCGTCAATGCTAGGGTAAATACTCGGTTGTTAGTGGATAATAATCCGATTAATACTGATATTCAGTTAAACAACGGTATTTTTAATATTCTCGGTAGCTTAGAGAATTTTCAGACTAATATTCCCATACCGTTGCATATTTCCCAAACCAGGTTTCAAGCAGCAGGAAATGCCCAAACTATTTTCGACTCCCTGCAAGAAAAACGACTCAACTTAAGCAGTATCAAAGCAGTTTTTAACTCTCGTATTAATGTAGCCAAAGGAGAAATTAAAGCTAAGGCACAACTGAATAATAATTTCTGGCAAAGTGATATTATTGCTGCTAATCTCGATCCCGCTGCCGTACTAAGACAATTACCAGCAATAAAATCAATCTCGATTCCAAAATTAGATTTTAGTGCCAATTTAGCGGGAAACATTCAAGAAATTTGGCAGGGAGTAACACCGATTCAGGTTAATAATCTTTCGGCACAGTGGGGAGAAAATAGCTTTGATGTGCGAGGAAATATTCTTTTAGCTAATCTTATCAGTCAACCCGATATCGCTGAGGTTAACTTAAATCTACAGGCAAAAACCGACCTTGCTACTGTACCGCTAACTCAGATTATATCGCTTTTACCGATCGATCCTCGTTTGAAACCCAGAGAATCGACACTGACAGGGAGCGGAGAATTTCAAGGACAAATCACAGGAAAAAATCTCTTAACTGCTTGGCAAAAAGTGGGAAATATACAAATCAAAGGAGATATAAATTTAGCTAACTTTAGCATTAATGATCGAGCCTTTGAACCTATCTTAAAAGGAAGTATGCAAGCAGGAATCGGTCAAAATATTAGTTTAAATCTGCGGGGAAATCAGGACATTATTGACCTAACTTTCGATCCTTGTCAACAAAATAATTGTCTGCTGCCCTATCTTCCCTTAGGGATAAATATTCGCCAAGCTTTTGGAAATAAAACTCCTTTTCTAGCAACAGCTAAACGAAGCGGCGAAAATTTAAATGTTCAGATTGCCGATTTTCCCCTAGAAATCCTAAAAATATCTCCCACGGCAGCCTACAATGTTCCGGGGATTATTGCTGGACAAGTGAATGCTAATCTAGACATCAATTTATTTAACTTACAGGGTGAGGGACAACTAGAGATTAATCGACCTAGTTTAGGTAACTTAATCGGGGAAAAATTAACGGCAAATTTGGTTTATCGGGATTCTATAGTTCAACTGCAAGAAGGTAGTTTACAAGCGGGTGCAAGTCAATATAATCTGCAAGGTTTATTTAATTGGCAAACCCAAGCAATAGAAGCTAAACTCAGGGTAGATCAAGGTTATATTCAAGATTTATTATCAGTTGCTAGTATCTATGATTTAACCAGTTTAATCACCCTTTTCTCCTCCGAGAATAACCAGGCTATTCAACTTAGTCCCCTAGAAGTAGGTAATCCCGAAGCTTCCCTAGCACAACAGGTAAATTTGCGGGCAAAAATTGAAGAAATAATCCAGCAATTAGCAGGGGAAAGAGGGGTGGTCGGGATACCTTCTGAACTAGATTTTCGCGGCCGTTATCAGGCAAATATAGCCTTAACCGGGACTTTAAAAAATCCCGATCTTAGCGTACAATTTCAGGGCAATAGATGGGAATGGCGACCCCAAAGACCGACAGTAAATATTGTTAACCCTCTCGGAATTGTCACCACCGATACCCAATTAATTCCGATTGATGAAGTAACAATTAATCTTAACTTAAATCGTCAGTTGCTCAGGATAGAACCGATTAGATTAAAATCACGGGATTCTTCCGTATTTTTAGCGGGTGATTTTTCCCTAAACAAAGTAGAGGGAACTTTTGCCGTGGAAAATCTTTCTCTGGATATCTTGAGAAATTTTGTGCAGTTTCCCTTGGATGTATCCGGTAGTCTAAAAACTCAAGGACAAATTGCAGGAACCTTATTAAATCCTCGTATTCAGGGTAATTTTGCCTTTATTGATGGTGCAATTAATGCCCAAAATATTAATCAAGATGTAATTGGTTTATTTACCTATAATCAGTATCGTTTTGATTTGCGAACAACCTCCTCCGAATCAATCCAAATCTATGCCAGCATTCCCTATCCTCCCTTACCGGGTAATGATCAATTAAAAATCCAAGCAAAATTGGGAACCGATGCAATCAAATTAATTGAAGCTATCAGTCAAAACGCCATCGAATGGGTTAACGGTGAGGGAGAGGTAGTTCTTTCAGCGACGGGAAGATTAGATATAAAAGAGGGTTTAAAAATCAAAGATTTAGAAGCAAATGGTATAGTTACTCTCGATAATGCCGCTATCCGCAGTGTTGCTTTTCCAGAGATTTTAACCGTAAATGGCCGCATTGGTTTAACCCCTGAAAGCTTAACAGTAGAGGAATTACAAGGCTCGATCGCTGACAGACAAATTTCTGTGGTGGGAGTTTTACCTTTCTTTCAAGCCATCAAAAATAATCCTAATCCCTTAACAGTTAATATTCAAGAAGGAGATATAGCAATTAATGGTCTTTATCGGGGATTAATTGCTGGGAATGCCATGGTAACGGGAACAATTCAGCAACCAATTATCGGGGGGAATGTGCGTCTTTCTAGGGGTAAAGTTTTTCTTCCTCGCACCGCAGAAATTAATCAAGAAACGGATAAACCAGTGAGTCGCTGGCTGCAGCCTCTCAACATTCCTCAGACGACCAATATTACTCCAGTTTTAAATAATTTCCAAGTGTCTTTAGCGGGATTATCAATTGAACAAGAACCTTTGTATCAATTTGATTTTAGTGGTGCTTTAACCTTGAACGGTCCGCTCACTCCACTGGAGAAATTACAAACCAATGGAGTGATTAATCTCGATCGAGGACGGGTTAGTTACATCGATACTCGTTTTCTTCTTAACCGACGCAATCAAAATGTTATTGTTTTCGATTCTAGTCGCGGGTTGGGACTTTTTAATCCCTTTGTTGATATTCAACTGCGAACAATTCTCAGCGAATTTTCTCAATCTCGCGATTTTGCTATCTCCCGTCCGGGGGGGGATTTTCCTAGTAATGAAATTCCCGATGATAGCCTCAATCGCATTCAACGGATCGATGTCACCCTCAGCGTCGAAGGGGAATTAAACCGCTTGCTACCAAATTTAGGCCGTAATATCAATGAAGTGTGCCAAATTCGTCCCGATAGTCCACCTTTTCCCCTAGAGGAAAACTATACAGATACAGAATTACAAAAAGCTGCTAATTGTTTACAAGCATTGGCTTTTGCTAGAGGTGAAGATGAGGGATTGCTTAATACTCCCCTAGTTAAATTAACCAGCACTCCCCCCCGCAGCCAAGGGGAAATCGTTCGACTTTTGGGGGAACAATTGCTGTCGGTTTTTAATGGTTTACAGGGGAAAAATACGGAACAATTAATTCAGTTTGGAGTGGTTCAGTTGGCGATTCCCCTCTTAGCCCAAGGAGTCGTGTATGATGTGGAGAATGCGGTTAGTAATGCGATCGGGGCAACGGATTTTAATATTCTTCCCAATTTGGAAACCGTCTATCGAGTCAATTCCCAGTCTTTTATCCGCTTTTCCTACGATTACAATTTGAATGAGTTTACCGTCCGCTATCAAACTCAATTTTAAAGTAAGATTGAGAGATATAGCAGAACTCAGAAGTTAGGAGACAAGGCAAAATTAGGTTATACTTCATCCTGAGAATCAACCCGATAGGTAGATAGAAAATAAGAAATATTATTTTTTACTTTTTACTTTTGACTTTTTACTTGATATTCTATGATTATTCGCGAGGCTAAAGAAACAGATTTACCAACAATTATCGAGATTTATAATGCTGCTGTTCCCACTCGCAAGGCAACCGCAGATTTAAAGCCTATTTCCCTCGAAAGTCGGCGAGAATGGTTTAAAAAGCACGATCCTGAACAGTATCCCATCTGGGTAATAGCGATCGAAGGTCGGGTGCTGGGTTGGCTGAGTTTACAGATGTTTTATGGTCGTGTCGCTTACCAAAAAACGGCAGAGGTTAGTTTATATATTGCCCCCGATTATCAAGGTCGTGGAATCGGTAAATTATTAGTAGAATATGCCCTGAATCGCTGTCCCAAATTGGGTATATCTAATCTTATCTGTATTATCTTTGCCCACAATCAAGCCAGTATTCGTCTCTTTGAAAAATTCGGCTTTCAACGATGGGGTTATTTACCTCAAATTGCCGATCTAGACGATTTTCTGGCTGATGTGGTCATTTTAGGCAAAAAAGTCGCTTAAATAGGCAATTTTCCCCATAGCTAGACTATAATTCTAGACTTAATTGAATATAAGCATTTTCCGGTTCGCCTAGAGATGTTTTCTGGGTGAGAGAAAAGAGATAGTCCTCATACCAAATCTCAGAACTTCCCGCACATTTTTCATCTCTAAATAACCATTGTTGAAACACTTGTTCTCTACCATCCTGAGGGGCAACAATCTGATAAACTTTTAGAGATTTTTTAGCAATTCTCTGGCTGCCCTTGCTGGTTAATTGATAACCTAACAAGTTCAAACAATTACGAATAATCGTCAGAGGACGGGAAGCATTAGAGAGGTTAATCTTGGTGATAGTTTTAATCTCGTTGCGGTTTTTAATGGCGATTTCGGCCATTTTTTGTAAATCGGCATCATGATTAGTTAATTCTCTTTCAGGGTTAGCTAATAATACGGGAATTCCCAACACTTCTAACGTCCCGATAATCACTCCTAATTGACTACTATTAAAATCGGGAATAAATAAACTTCCGTGACCTGATTCTATCAGTTTACGGGCAATTAAAGCATCTCGATCGCACAAAAATTGTCGCCCAATTGTCAAAAAGTAATGTAAGCGTAGTTCTTGATACCATCCTTGATCATCTTTAATCACTAATTGCGGTGTGACGGGGATTCCATAGCGTTTGTATAGGTCATATTTCCTGATAATTCTCCTTTCTTTCACTGACTTAATTAACTGTTTTTTAAGACAACGATATTCTGATTCCGTGATCTCAGAAGCACTGGCAATTGCCTCGCATTCAGAACGATAATTATGTTCCCTAATTTCTTCAATTGCTTCCGTTAACTGATTATTTATTTCTAGTTCTTCTTCCTGAGTCCGTTCTTTAATTCTATGACCTTCTGCTTGTAAAATACCTAGAATTGACTGACGATAATTAAGCATATAAGCATTTACTCGCACAGCCATTTTTGCCCAGCAGAGGAGAGATTCCGCTTGAAAATTTGTATCTAAATCCTCAAGAGATTCTAAATCTGATTGGTGTAGTAAGCGAATATTAACCTCCGTTAATCGGTGTCCAGAGGTGAGAAGTTTGGGGATAGAAGTGGAACCATTACCCACCTGATTAAATCCGTACACTGCTGACCAAATATAACGAGGAATATTCTCTCTAATTCTCCCTAAAAATTGAGCGATAGAAGTGGGAGTTTGAATTCCCTGTGCTAAACACCAAACCGAGGTAAAGTGTTGCTGAATATCAATACTAATTCCCGTTTCGATCGCAGGACTAGCTAGAACTATATCATAGTTAAGCAACAACTGATTTAAATTGCCAATCGCTTGATAGGCAGCGTGACTAGAATCTGGCAATGACTCTGAATCTATCCGCAGAATTTTCTTCTGAGGAAATTGCTTTCTTAGATAATATTCTAGGGTAATTGTCCCCCATTTGCTGGTTAATTTTTGTGCTGATAGACAAACAAAAGGTTTTCCTCCCTCTTTAATATGTTTAACTAAATCCTTAACTAGCTGTTGGGGAGTATTATCAGAGTAGTTATAAACTTGCCAAGCTTGCTGATAATTAGGTTTCCACTCGTTACTAATCAAGAAAGTTTCTAGTTTAATAGCCGCTAAAGAAGTTAGATATTCTAGGGAAATATCACTTAAATCAGCATCGGCAACTAAGACTTTTCCCCCACTGCTGACCACAGTTTGTAGCAGAGACTTTAAAGACTTTAAAATTGCTACTCGATTAGCTTTACAAGTATCCCCATTTAACCCATGCCATAGGACTTGTTCGATCTCATCGATAATAATCATAGCTTCTTGCCAATCTTCCGCTTGAAATTTAGCTTGTGATTGGGGATGGAGAGAGTCAATACATAAACCATAACCGTAAATTTGTGCCGCAGGATTATCCCTAATTTTGCTGATATAGTTTAAACCAAAGCGTTGACATAGCTCCTCTACCAGTTTGACTCGATGACCAATAACTAAAACTTTTTGTTGATTGGCAATAGCCTGTTTAACTATCTTAGCTAAAAACTCAGTTTTTCCTGTACCTTTAGCCGATTTAATCGCCATTAACTGCGCTGATGTAGGGATAGCAATATCTGGCAAGTAACGGCTATTTAACTCTAGATGAGGTGGGAGAGTTAAACTATTTAAACTCGCTGCCTTCCAAATTTCCCAAGAGGTAGCTTTTTGATAGACTTGTTGGAAGTAATCTTCTCCTCGATTGATTAGTAAATCATCCACCCCTTTACCGTCAGCAGCATCCCAAGTAACTACCTTTACCTGACAGTTAGCCTGACTGAATAGATAACCCATTCTCTGTAAAGCTAAATTAACCGCTTGTTGGTTCTTTGGTTGAGTTTCTTGATCAAAAACTAGATAAATCTTTCGTCCTGAATTAGCTAATTTTTCTAGCTGCGGAATTAGATGAGATTTGCCGATTCTTCTACCTAATTCGTCCTTGGGAGTACGATAACCATTGTGAATTCCGGGTAAGGCAATTGTCACATAACCTGCTGTTAGTAATGCCCCCGCTTTTTTCGCTCCTTCCGTAAGACAAATAGGTATCTCTGGATGTTTAATTACCCAGGACCAAAAACCGAGATCCTCTTGCTTATTATCCACTTCTTCAGTTAAAATATTAATACTGATATGCTGGGCTATCCTTTGCCAAATTTTCAGGGGAACCCGCAAGGCAAAGACTCCCGTAGGGGTTTGGGGAGGATGTTCGTACTTAATCGGTTTAGCCTTATCAAGGCTTAAACGGGGAAAATCGGGCTTAAAACAGCCCCAAAGGTCATAATTACCCGTTAATAAGTCAATTCCTGAACACCACCAACCGCCTTGACTGATATGTTCATAACGCTTGAGAATATCATCCCTAACTCTGCCATCATTGCGTCGCGGTAATTCTTGGGAGTAGAGTAGGTATTCACTGGGAGATAACCCCGCTAAACCGGTGACATTGAGATCGATTAACTCCGCGTCCACCCCGCTATCACGCCATTCTTCTAAATATTTCATCCTTGTCCTCTACTCGCTAGACGCTATATATAGCGTTTTTGTCCTATTATTCTAGCGGTAAGCCACTAAATAGCGAAAAGAGAAAATTTCCTCTCTCAGAGGTTCTCAGAGGAAATTTGACTTTTAATCCACTCTTGTCTTAAATTATCGAAAAGTTAAGAACAAATAAAGTCTGACCACAACCTCCTCAGCAGTCAAGCAGAATCGGATCAAAAGTATTTTGTCAATCTGTTTTTGCAATCAAAGAATAGTTCTTTTGTCAAGCATACAAAAGAACTGTTTTCTGGGAAAAATCAAGAATTTTTTCCAGAAAATGTCATCCAAAACACTGTTTTTAGGGAACAAAATAATCCTGGCTATACCATATATAGAGTGATAGGATTATTTAACACGCTAGATGTTGTGTTTTCCCAGAAAATCTGATAGAATATTCTAGTACAAATAGATTAATTTGTCAAGTTTTTTAACGCCGCAATTTTCCAATTATGCAATCGAAGCCCTTGACTACTGCCGTTTCCATTCACAAAAATAACGAAGTAATACCCTTTCGTTCTACCCCTTTAGCTAATATGGGCAGCCATGCAATTAGAGTGATTCGGCGCGATGGTTCCACCACAAGCTTAAATATCGGCAAAATTCGCGACGTGGTAGAGTGGGCTTGTGAGGGCAAAAAAGTCAATTCAATCGCCTTAGAAGCGGGTTTAACCACACGCCTGCGGGATGGGATTACCACTAGGGAAATACAGGATAATTTAATTAATTGCGCCCTAGAAATGTGTAGTCCAGAGGAACCGGATTGGCGCTATGTGGCGGGAAGATTGCATATTTGGAGTCTTTGGAAAGATACCTTAGTAGCCCGGGGTTATCAGTACGGAAATTACGAGAAAACTGTCAAAACTCAAGTTAAAAAGTTGCTATACGACGAAAGGATTCTCATCTATTCCGAGGCAGAATTAAAAGAAGCTGGTTCTTGGATTAATCCTGATTGGGACATCGATTATGATTACGCAGGGGCATTGTTAATCACTAGCCGTTATTTACTCAAAAATGAGTTACCCCAAGAGGCATTATTAACCTGTTCCTTGCTGCTTGCCACTGTGGAAGAACCAGCTAATAGACTCCCCTGGGCGAAGAAATTTTATCAAGCGATTGCTCAAAGAAAAATCTCTCTCGCCACCCCAATTTTAGCCAATTTACGCACTCCCAAAGGTTCCCTAACCAGTTGTTTTATCCTCTCCATTGACGACAGTTTAGAAAGCATTTTCGACGAGATTACTAATGCTGCCCGCATCTCAAAAAATGGTGGCGGTGTCGGGGTGAATGTGAGTAGAATTCGCGCCACTGGTAGCTGGGTAATGGGGAAAGCTAATGCTTCCGGGGGGATTATTCCTTGGATTAAATTACTCAACGATACAGCTATTGCAGTAAATCAGGGGGGAAGACGCGCCGGGGCAGTAACTATCGGTGTTGACATCTGGCATTTAGATGTGCCAGAATTTCTGGAAATGCAGACAGAAAACGGTGATCAAAGACGTAAAGCTTATGATGTTTTTCCCCAATTAGTTATCACCGATGAATTCATGCGTCGGGTGATAAATAAAGCCGAGTGGACATTAGTAGATCCCTACGAAGTTCGCAATAAATTAGGTATAGAATTAGCGGAACTATGGGGGGAAGAATTTGAAGAGGCCTATCGTTTAGTAGAAGCTAATTTAGATCAAGAGATTCTCCTCTATAAAAAAATCAATGCCCGGGACTTATTTAAAAGTATCATGCGTTCCCAAGTAGAAACAGGAATGCCCTACATTGCCTTCAAAGATACCATCAATCGCGCTAATCCTAATAAACACGATGGCTATATCCCTGGTGTAAATTTATGCGTCGCGGGAGAAACAAAAATTCTCACTGACCGAGGACAAATAGCAATCGCTGATTTGGTGGGGGAATATGTTAATGTCTGGAATGGATTGGAGTGGTCAGAAGTATTAGTTAAAAAGACTGGAGAAAACCAGCCTTTATTAAAGGTCAATTTCTCTAACGGAGAGTCCTTGGAATGTACTTACTACCATAAGTTTTACGTTCAGAAAAACTACAAGGGAACCGTGGAAATTGTGGAGGCAAAAGACCTCAAACAAGGGGATAAATTAATTAAATACCAGCTGCCTCTCATCCAGTCAGAAAATGATCTTGACTTTCCCTACGCCTACACCGCAGGATTCTTTTCTGGAGATGGGAGTTACGGGAACAATGGAATGCCAGAAGTTGACCTATACGGAGTTAAAAAAGAGTTACTTCCCTTATTGGCTATTCGTAACAAATATCAGGGAAATGGCTCTATTGAAAAAGGTACTTTTTGGAGAAAAGAAACCGATACCCTAGCGGTCTATCATGACAGTAAACAAGATCGGATCGTCTGTAAACTCCCGTTAGATATTCCCAGTAAATTTACAGTTCCTCTAAATGGTTACACAATTAAATCTCGTTTAGAATGGTTAGCTGGTTTACTTGATGCCGATGGAACAGTTGCCCGCAATGGTTCTAACGAGTCTCTCCAGATTGCTTCTGTTAACCGGCAATTTTTGCTCGATATTCGCCTAATGTTACAGACTTTAGGAGTTGATTCCAAAGTTACTGTTATGGATGACGGTGGCTATAAATTGATGCCAAATGGAAAGGGAAATTATCAAGAATATCTCTGTCAACCAAAATATCGTTTACTGATTAATTCTGTCGGACTATTTCAACTTGGTCAATTGGGACTTAAAACTCATCGCTTACAATGGACTTTAAAAGAACCCCAACGTTCGGCCACTCAGTTTATCCGCATTGAATCGGTAGAGTTAACCTGTCGTCGAGATGACACCTACTGTTTTACAGAACCCAAGCGTCATCTGGGAATGTTTAACGGCATTCTAACAGGACAATGCACCGAATCTTTCAGCAATGTCACCCCCGATAAAACTGCCCATTGCTGTAATTTAGTTAGCCTTAATTTAGCCAATATCGACAGGGAAGAAATCGAGTCTAATTGTCAAATCGCTGTCAGGATTCTCGACAATACTATCGATATCACTAATCCTCCCTTTGATAATGCTAAAAACCACAACGATAAATATCGCACTATTGGGGTAGGGGCGATGGGATTGGCTGACTGGTTAGCTAAACGGAAATTATCCTACAATAACCTGTCAGAAATTAGTAATTTATTTGAAGAAATTGGCTATTGGTGTACCTATTCCTCGATGGAATTAGCCAAAGAACGCGGTGCTTATCAAGCTTTCTTGGGTAGTGAATGGAGCCAAGGTAAATTAATCGGAGCAAAACCAGTGGCATGGTTTTTAAATAATGCGGTGCAACCGCAAAGATGGCAACAATTAGCCGCAGATATTCAACGATTTGGCATCCGTAATTCCCATATTACCGCCATTGCTCCTAATACTTCCTCTAGTTTGGTACAGGGATGTACCGCTAGTGTTTTGCCGGTTTATAGTCGCTTTTTCTACGATAAATGGGCAAAGGGAACCGTTCCCATCGCACCACCTTTTATTGAAGAAGCTTTCTGGTTTTATTCAGAGAACAAAAATCTCGAACAGCAGCAAGTGGTGAAAGCGATCGCTACTATGCAAGAATGGATCGATACGGGGATTTCTATGGAGTTATTATTCAACCTCAATGAAGGGGTTTATTTCCCCGAAGAACCCAACCGTTGTCTCACTGCCAAAGATATCTTTGATACCCTAGTTATGGCCTGGGAATTGGGGTGTAAAGCGATTTATTATATCCGTACCGTACAAAAGGACAATTTTCGAGAGTCTGACGATAGTTGTTCTAGTTGCGCTAATTAAGGTTAACTTCGGTGGGCAATGCCCACCTTAATTTTTTTACATCAAAGATTAGGACTGATAAAATGAGTTTTATTGATCACCTAATCACAGCTATGGATAAGACTTTATACGAACAGGATTACTATCTCTGGATAGAGAAAACCATATCTTTACTAGAAAATCATCAATTTTCCGATTTAGATTTAGATAATCTCATCGAGGAGATTAAAAGTATGGGTATCAAGGAAAAACATACCTTAACAAGTTTATTGACTAGAATAATCCAACATTTGCTGCAACTCGCTTATTGGCAATCGGAAAGCCAATATAATGCTAATCACTGGAAAGGAGAAATTACTATTTTTAGAATTGATTTATGGGAAGTTCTTGATGATAATCCAAGTTTAAAGTCCTATCTAGAGAATAGTTTTGATAAATGTTATCAGTCAGCCCTTCGTATCCTAGCTAGAAAAATGGGAGTAAAAATCAATACTTTGCCCAGGGAAAAAATTCTCACTCTTGCCCAAGCTTTGGATGATGATTGGTTTCCTGAATATGAGGATAATAATAACTGATGATTTGGTTGGAGTATAGTTAATTAAGGTGAGGGACTATGGAAACGAACTTATACGAACAGGATTACTATCTTTGGTTAGAGAAAACCATATCTTTACTAGAAAATCGCCAGTTTTCTGAGTTGGATTTAGAAAATTTAATTGAAGAAATCAAAGATATGTCCAGAAGAGAACGTCAGAAGTTAGAGAGTTTACTAACTAAACTCTTGGAACATTTACTTAAATTAACTTATTGGCAATCTAAGCGCGATTACCATAAAAACAAGTGGCGACGTGAGATTTTAAATTTTCGCATTCAAATAAAAAGAATTATTAGCAACAAAAAGGATGGAACTTATAATACAAACTTAGCATCTTACCTCACCGAGATTCTTGAGCCATGTTATGAGGATGCTTGCCATCTATTTGTCGAAGGTTCTGGCATCGATAAAAGACTTTTAAGTGCTACACCTATGGGAGCAATCGACCAAATTTTAGATGAAAATTGGTTTCCTGAGTTTCTCGGAGAGGATTAAGCAATGAAGAGTGATTTATACGAAAAAGATTACTATCTCTGGATAGAGAAAACCATATCTTTACTAGAAAATCATCAATTTTCCGATTTAGATTTGGATAATCTCATCGAGGAGATTAGCGACATGGGCAAAAGCCAACGACAAAGTTTAAAGAGTTATTTAACTCGGTTATTAGAACATTTGCTAAAACTGGTTTACTGGGAGTCGGAATTAGAATATAATCAAAGAGGATGGAAAAATGAAATTCGTAACTTTCGCCTAGGAATTCAACAAATTATTGAAGACAGTCCCAGTTTAAAGCCCTATCTAGCGGAAATTTTCTCGTCCTGTTATCAAAATGCCCGTAAATTGTTTCTGGATTTATCTGGAATGGCTGAAAATTTGGTCGGTTTAGCTCCAATTTGCACTATAGAACAGGCTTTAAATGAGGATTGGTTTCCTGAAATATCAAAATAATGGGGGATAATTATGGAAAAGAACTTATACGAAAAAGACTACTATCTCTGGATAGAGAAAACCATATCTTTACTAGAAAATAATCGGTTTTCTGATTTAGATTTAGAGAATTTAATTGACGAAATTAGTAGCATGGGTAAAAGTGAGAAACGAAGTTTAGAAAGTTATTTAACTCGGTTATTAGAACATTTGCTGAAACTAGCTTACTGGGAATCGGAATTAGAATATAATCAAAGAGGATGGAAAAATGAAATTAGGAATTTCCGTCGTGCCATAAAAAGAATTATTGCCGATAGTCCTAGTTTACAGCCTTATCTAATTGAAATTTTTAACAACTCTTTTCAAGAAGCTCGTATTTCTTTGATCGAATTATCTGGAATGGCTGAAAATTTGGTCAGTTTAGCTCCAATTTGCACTATAGAACAGGCTTTAAATGAGGATTGGTTTCCTGAAATCTCAAAATAATATTGACAGAGTATAAAAGCAAGTGAAGTGGGTAATTATGGAAAAGAAATTATACGAAAAGGACTACTATCTCTGGCTAGAGAAAACCATATCTTTACTAGAAAATCATCAATTTTCTGATTTAGATTTAGAGAATTTAATTGACGAAATAAAATCTATGTCTATCAGTCAACAGAAAGCATTAAAAAGCAATCTGATCGTAATTTTATGGCATTTACTAAAATACTTACAAGAGCCAGAAAAACAAACCAGAAGCTGGGCATTAACCCTTTTTGAGCATCGCGAGAGAATCGAAGAAGATTTAGAAAATAGCCCTAGTCTTAAGAGTTTTTTAACAGAAGACAATTTAAAAAAATGCTATAATAAGGCCAGAAAAAAAGCCGCTATTGAAACAGGGATAAACCTAGAGAAATTCCCGAAGGATTGCCCATTTACTTTGGCAGAAGCCCTAGATTTTGAATTTATTCCTAATCAAAATCAAAACATTTGACTTTTTACCGAAAATCTATTATAACCTAAAAGTGCCATAATATCCAAGTAATCATGTCCTTACATTTAGTTAATTCTTGCCATTCGATGCCCATTTCCCCGATCTTCAATCCAGCGGGAGATGATGCGATCGAAAACCGTTCGATCTGGTTTGGTAACACCACCAACCTGATGCAGTTAAACGATGTCCGCTACACCTGGGCGGTGGGTTTATATCAACAAATGCGCGAAAATTTCTGGATTCCGCAACGCTTAGATATCACTCAAGACGTAACTGAATACGGGCATCTTACCGACGAAGAAAGATATGCTTATGATGGTATTTTATCCTATCTAACTTTTCTTGATTCCGTACAAACCTGTAATATTCCCCACCTAAAAGGTAGCGTCACTGCGCCAGAAATTAGTCTTTGTATGGCGGAACAAATTTCCCAAGAAGCCATGCACAATCAAAGTTATCAATACTTAATTGAAACCATTATTCCCTCGGATCGCAGAGGCGAAGTTTATGACTTTTGGCGTACCGATAAAGTTCTCAAGGATCGCTGTGAATTTATTGCTAGTCTCTACCAGCAATATATCGATAAACAAACTACTGAAAGCTATTTTATCGCCCTTGTCGCCGATTATTTGCTAGAGAGTTTGTATTTTTACAACGGCTTTATCTTTTTCTATAATCTCGCTTCTCGACAGCTAATGTCCGGTAGTGCTGACGTTTTCAAAATGATCAACCGGGACGAATTAAGTCACGTCCGTTTGTATCAGAAACTTATTCCCGAAGCCATGGCAACTTTTTCCCATTCCGTTGAACAGATTTATGAGATGTTCGATACGGCCGTTAAACACGAATGTCGCTGGACAAATCACATTGTTGGCAACGACATTTTAGGTATTACCGAATACAGTACCGAACAGTACACCAAATACCTCGCTAATATTCGGCTGAAAGCGATCGGACTTGAGCCTTTATACAAGGAAGAAAAGTATAACAAAAGTCCCTATAACCATCTAGAACGCTTCTCCGATACCAAAAAAGAAGGCCACACCAAAGCGAACTTTTTTGAAGCAACCGTTACCAGTTATGTTATGTCTTCTGGCTTAACTGGATGGGATGAAATTTAAAATTTACGGGACAAGAATAACCCAATTCCTTACCATAAAGTGGCAATTTTGTCAAATATTTTGACAACTTTTGACCCTCTATTTGCTGGGAGCCAAGGGGCCTTTTGCTCCTTGGCCCCCGCTCAACCTTTAACGATCCCTACCGGTATCTCGGTAATTATAAGTAGGGGTTGCTGAATAAATCTAAAAACCTTGTTGGATAATATTTTTAGGCTTTTTTGAAATCAAAAAGTGCCAGCCCTTGGAGTGATCGGGGGGGAAATTTAGGCACTTTTTCCCTGAAAATTAGCTAATTGACCCCCTGAAAATCGGTAAAACCCTACACCCTACACCCTACACCCACGAAAAACTTTTTGCCGCAAACCCTAATTATGACGATTGCCATCATAATGAATTCTCGCCCCGGCCCATTGTAATTTTTCCTGTAGAGTCTGATAAAAAGAATAGCTTTCCCGCAGGATAATAAATTGGGCGAATTTTTCAGCTTTGGTAACTCCCACCCATTGCCCGGGCCAAATGGAAGTGGCTAAAGCACCATCCATCCAGAGTTTAGTGTTTAATTCGTAGTCTCCCAGAGGCCAAATACTGACCAGAGATGCCGGGGGAATGACAATCGGCCGACTGGAGAGACTCAAGGGACAAATCGGGGTGACAGCGATCGCCTCCATGCCGGGGTGTATAATCGGGCCATTAGCGGAAGCGGTGTAACAGGTGGACCCCGTGGGAGTAGCCACTAATAGGCCGTCCCCTTGGTACTGATCTACTACTTCCCCGTCCACTTCGATTTCCAGGATCGAGGTGGGCATCCTATCGATACTAGCGGGTTTCACACACATCTCATTCAGGGCATAAAATGCCTCGCTCACTGCCTGGGGGTTTCTTTTATCCCCTTCATAGATTCTGGCCTTTAACATCATCCGTTGTTGTACCGCATAGTGATCGGATTGTAAACGCTCCCAGACCGTCTCCGTATCTTGGAAAATCTCAAAAGGTTCCGTTAAAAATCCCAGATGGCCGCCGACATTCACCGCTAAAATCGGAATGTCTTCGTGAGCTAAATAGCGAGCGGCGGCTAAAATGGTTCCATCTCCGCCCAAAACGATGGCGAGGTCGATTTTTTCCGATGCTGAGGCTAAAAATACTGGATAGGGATTATCTTTAAAGCCACTGGGTCCCATTAAAACTTTACACTGACGGGCTTCTAACTGTTTAGCGCATTTTTCCGCCCATGCTTTACTTTGGGGATGGTTGGCCTTATGGGCAATGATTACTTGTTTTAACTGCACGGAGTTGAGACCTTGTTCGGAGGTTCTATATTTTTAACAATACCAAGACTGGGCAGATCGGGTGAAAAGTAACAGGTAAAAAAGGGGATTGGGGGAATCACCTCGGCCTCACTGTAGCCAATTTGACAGAATTAATCGATAGATAGGGGTAGATGGAAGTAACTAGGATAAGCTCGCAGGTTTTAGCAATGTTATCCCGTTTTTTCCCTGTAAATGCTGTATCTATGCGGCTTTTTCCCAATTATCTCTCTCAACACACCTACCACTTAATTTCCATGCAGGGCTATAATTCTATTAAGATGTGTAACAATTCTCTGGCAAACTCTTGACCAAGGATAACAAATCTGCTCTCCCAAAAAACAGGAAAGGTTTTATTTCTATGACATTAATTCAGACCGCCCAATTATCGCTGGAAACCTCGGCTTTAGCCTTTTTTAAGCAGACAGAAGGACGCTGGCAATCCCAGAGACGTTATTACACCCTCACCCAAGAAACGGAACCCCAAGAAGTTATCAGCACCATCGAGATTAAATATTTACCCCAAGGCAGCGAGCCATTAATTCAACTTGCCCGTTTACATAATCTGGAAGATACAGCCTTATTAGGTGGTACGGAAGTCACTTGGCAAAGTAATTATCTCCGTCCCCAGAGTAAAAAACCCTCCAACGGTTCGACTATATTCGGTATTTTAGATAATATCCTCTATCGCGATCGGGGATTTGCGACGGATAAACCCGTTAGCGCTATTTATACCTTTCCTAACCCCTCTACTCTCTGTCTGAGAACAGAATACGCCGGTTCTGTCTTTGAAGAAGAAATTAAACTCATCGGTCAACAATATCGCACCCGACAAACTATTATCTCTCGCGCCGGTCAAGAATTGATGATCGGTCAATATCTAGAAAAACGGGTCAATTAGTCAAAAAATCGGCGGCTATTCCCATAATTTTGACTTCTATCCTAGTAATAGGGCTGAAATCAAATCAGCCCTTCCCTTAACTCCCCTTTAAACCGGGGTTAAATTGTCTTGATTCTGACTAGCGAGAAACTTCTCTAATTCCGTAATCGCATCGGCATCGACTTTAGTTTGCATGGGACAGAATTTCGGTCCACACATCGAACAAAACTCCGCCGTCTTATAGATATCTGCGGGTAAAGTCTCATCGTGGTATTCCTTAGCGCGATCGGGATCCAAGGATAACTGAAATTGACGATTCCAATCGAAATTATAACGAGCAATGGAGAGTTCATCGTCACGATCCCGCGCTCCGGGACGATGACGGGCGATATCTGCCGCATGAGCCGCTATTTTGTAGGCAATTAAGCCATTTCGCACATCTTCAGCGTTGGGTAAACCGAGATGTTCTTTCGGGGTGACATAACATAACATCGCCGTCCCGTACCAACCCGCCAGAGCCGCCCCGATCGCCGAAGTGATATGATCGTACCCTGGAGCAATATCGGTGACAAGGGGACCAAGAACATAGAAAGGTGCTTCGCTACACTCCTCCATTTGTTTTTTCACATTAAATTCAATTTGATCCATGGGAACATGGCCAGGTCCTTCCACCATCACCTGTACATCGTGTTCCCAAGCGCGGCGCGTCAGTTGGCCGAGGGTTTTTAATTCCGCTAATTGGGCCGCATCGGAAGCATCGTGGGTACAACCGGGACGCAGGGAGTCACCGAGACTAAAAGAAACGTCATAACGCTTGAAAATCTCGATAATTTCATCGAAATGGGTGTAGAGAGGATTTTGCTTGTGGTGGTGCAGCATCCACTTAGCAATAATACCACCGCCCCGGGAGACAATCCCGGTCAGACGGGTTTTGACTAAAGGCAGGTGTTCGATGAGGATTCCCGCGTGAATCGTCATGTAATCTACCCCTTGCTGGGCGTGTTTTTCGATAATATGGAGGAAATCTTCGGGGGTGAGTTTTTCAATATTGCCGTGAACGCTTTCCACCGCTTGATAGATGGGTACAGTACCGATGGGGACGGGAGAAGCATTGATAATCGCAGTGCGAATTTCGTCCAAATTACCGCCACCGGTGGAGAGATCCATCACCGTATCGGCGCCGTATTTGACCGCTAGGTGTAATTTTTCCAGTTCTTCGTTAATATTCGAGGAGTTAGGGGAAGCCCCGATATTAGCATTAACTTTACACTTAGAAGCAATACCGATCGCCATAGGTTCGAGGTTGAGGTGATTGATATTAGCGGGAATAATCAGTCTTCCTCGGGCGATTTCGCTGCGAATCAATTCGGGAGAGAGATTTTCCCGTTTTGCCACATAAGCCATCTCTTCGGTAATTATCCCCTGACGGGCGTAGTGCATTTGCGATACATTTGCTTGTCCGCGCCGGGGGGCAACCCATTCTTGTCTCATAATTTTATTTCCTCTGTAAACAGCTTCCCTACGCTGGAATTACCCAGTCTCAGGTTCTAAGGGTCTTTCTCAGCCTGATTGCCTCAGACACCCCTAGCTATGACGGCAATTGTACCACTGTTGAGGACTGAGGAGATAAAGCTTAAGATTGTTGTTTGATTGGGCAGTTAGGCTAAAACCCACTTAGACCCCCTACAATAAACTTCTTAGGTGACGAATACTTAAATTTTCCACAATTGGGAAAAATTCGGATTAGGAAATCCAGAAAGTACCCGCCCTGGTTCGAGCCTAAACAAGCTCGAATTATCCAAAAAGCGTCGGGATTTTACGTTTCGGTTTCCTTCCAATCTACGGAATTAGTTCCCGATATGACAGTAGGGAAGACCTGTTTAGGAATTGACGCGGGAATTGAAAGTTTTGTCGCTACTTCACGGGGAGATTTAATCAAAGCCCCTCGATTTTTGTTGAAAGTACAGAGTAAGCTTAAATTGCTACAAAGACGCTTGAAACGGAAAACTAAAGGCTCGAACAATTGGTTAAAACTTCAGGAGAAGATAGCAAGATTACACGAAAAAGTGTCTAATACCCGTAGAGATTGGCATTTTAAGTTAGCTCATTACTTTTGTGATCTTGCCGATAATATCTTCGTTGAGGATATTAACTTCGTTTCCTGGTCTAGAGGGATTGTTAGAAAACAATCTCTAGATTCGGGCATCGGTAGTTTTATTAACGAGATACTACCGTTTGTCGCTTGGAAACGGGGAAAATATTATCTTAAAGTCGATAAAAACGGAACTTCGCAAGAGTGTCCGAATTGTGGCGCAATTACCGGTAAAAAAGCCTTATCGGAAAGAGTTCACCGGTGTGATTCTTGCGGCCACATTGAACCAAGAGATACGGCATCAGCGAAGGTAATCGAGAACCGAGGAAAAAACGCGGTCGGACTGACCGTGTTAGAAAACGCTTGCGGAGGCGGTCGGTTGGGGGTCGTTCAGTTAAACCTGTTTGATCTAGTCAAGAGCCTATGAACCAAGAATCCCCCGCTAAACCGCTCGCGCGGTTTAGCGGGGGAGAGTCAAGCTTCCACTAAACGAAAAGCCGCACCCAAACCGACAGCGATCTCATCGGGAGAAATTCTGCCATCATGGTTAATATCGATCGCATCAAATACCGCATCGGTTCCCGCCCATTCTTCCCGGGTGATGAAACCATCCCCATCATGATCATAGACTCGAAAAATATCTTCGGCGGCGTGTTCTAGGGTTGACTGACCTTCCAACTGGGTTAAACGTTGAATCAGCAATTGTTCTAATAATTCTAAAGCTTTGGTAAAACCTTGAATACCTTCCGTTAGTTTTTCGGAAGCCATGGCATCTTCGGCGTGCATTTTCTCAAAAGTGGCTTGATCCATGGCAATTTTGACAATATCAAGGGTTGCGGCCTGTGCTGGATCGAGCTTACGGGGTAAATCGGCTTCTGTCCCTTGCAATTGTTCGAGCAGTTTCGGAGAAATGGTTAAAAGATCACAACCAGCTAACTCGCAAATTTCACCGATATTGCGGAAACTTGCCCCCATAACTTCGGTTTTATAGCCAAACTTTTTATAGTAGTTATAGATCTGGGTAACGGATTGGACTCCGGGATCTTCAGCGCCAACGTAGTCTTTACCGGTTTCTTTTTTATACCAATCGAGAATCCGACCGACAAAGGGAGAAATTAAGGTTACTCCCGCCTCCGCACAGGCGATCGCCTGATGGAAACCGAATAATAGGGTTAAATTACAGTGAATTCCCTCTTTTTCGAGGACTTCTGCGGCTTTAATCCCTTCCCAAGTCGAGGCAATTTTAATTAAGACTCTTTCTCTAGAGATACCCGCTTTTTCATACTGGGAAATGAGATAACGGGCCTTGTCGATGGTAGCTTGGGTATCGTAGGAAAGACGAGCATCTACTTCGGTGGAGACGCGGCCGGGGACGATTTGCAGGATTTGCAGACCAAAACCGATCGCTAGGCGATCGAAAGCTAATTTGGCCACATCTTCCGGGGTGGCCTGCTTTCCCAATTCTTTTCTGGCCGCTTGCAGGGTTTGATCGACAATCGGCCGATATGGGGGCATTTGGGCCGCGGCCGTAATCAGGGAGGGGTTAGTGGTGGTATCCTGGGGTGTAAAAGCTTCGATCGCTTGGATATCGCCAGTATCAGCAACAACCACTGTAAATTCCCGTAATTGTTCTAGTAGGGTTTTAGCCATAACTTCTCCAGATGCGTGTTAACGCAAGACTTTATCTGGATCTTAGCGATTCGATCGAGAGGAAGGGGAAAATTCCCGATTGATTTAATTCCCAAGCACAGACCTGGCCAAAGTAAGGATGAGCCGGGGAATCTTTTGGCCACTCCTTGCCCAAAGTCCTTTATTTGTGATAGTATTAGTGATTGTGTCGATTTAATAAAACGGAGTTTATGCCCAAGCTAAAAACGCGAAAGGCGGCGGCCAAACGATTCGAGGCCACGGGAAGCGGCAAAAAAATCAAACGTCGCAAAGCCTTCAAAAATCACCTACTCGATCATAAAAGTGCCGAACGCAAGCGCCGTCGCTTGTCCCAGATTACCCTAGTGGACGAGCGCGACGAGAAGGAAGTGCGCTTAATGTTGCCCTATTTGTAAATTTTCCAGAAAAATCGTCTAAAGGATTATCATGTCTAGAGTAAAACGGGGGAATGTCGCCCGCAAGCGACGCAAAAAAGTTCTCAAATTAGCCAAAGGTTTTCGCGGTTCTCACTCGCGCTTATTCCGTACAGCTAACCAACAGGTAATGAAGGCCTTGCGGAATGCCTATAGAGACCGTCGCAAACGTAAACGCGATTTTCGTCGTCTTTGGATTACCCGCATTAACGCGGCTGCCCGTCAACAGGGCATCAGTTACAGCCAACTGACCGGACAATTAAAGAAAGCTAATATCCTCCTGAATCGGAAAATGTTGGCCCAATTAGCCGTCCTCGATCCCGTCGCTTTTGCTAAAGTGGTAGAAACAGCCAAAGGATAATTTAGCCCCAAGCATGACGGAAACTTGGCAAACGATTCAATTCCCCAGTTCAGAAAGTGCGATCGCTTTAGCGGGTCATCAAGAAGCTAACCTCAAATTGATCGCCAGGCAAACTGGGGCGAATTTAGTCCTCAGAGGCCTGGAATTGCGGATTGCGGGGCAACCGACCCCGGTGGAGCGTGCCACGGCGATTGTACGCTCCTTAAGTATTTTATGGCAAGAGGCCAAGTTAATCGCCGAAGCCGATATTATGACCGCTATCCATGCCCTCGATACGGGGCGTTCTAGCGAGTATAAAGAACTACAGCAGGATATTCTCGCTCGTACCCGTCGCGGGGAGCTAATTCGGGCAAAAACCTTCCGTCAGCGTCAATATATCCAAGCGATTCAAAGTCACGATATCACCTTTTGTATTGGACCTGCCGGCACGGGTAAAACTTTTTTAGCCGCCGTTTTGGCCGTACAAGCTTTATTAGAAGATAAAGTAGAACGGATTATCCTCACCCGGCCGGCCGTGGAAGCGGGGGAAAAATTAGGCTTTCTCCCGGGGGATTTACAGCAAAAAGTCGATCCTTTTTTGCGTCCCCTCTACGATGCTTTATACGAATTTATCGAAGCGGCCAAAATTCCCGACCTGATGGAACGGGGTAAAATCGAAATCGCACCCTTAGCTTATATGCGGGGACGAACCCTAGCTAATGCTTTTGTTATCGTTGATGAGGCCCAAAATACCACCCCAGCACAGTTAAAAATGGTCTTAACTCGCTTGGGATTCGGTTCGCGCATGGTAGTAACTGGAGATGTCACCCAAACCGATTTACCGCAACAACAGGAATCGGGGTTAATTGCCGCTCAAAAAATCCTCAAATCAGTAGAAGGGATCGCTTTTTGTTACCTATCGCGGGCCGATGTGGTGCGTCATCCCTTAGTACAAAAAATTGTCTCAGCTTACGAACAGCACGAAAAATAACAGATTGTTGAGATAGTCGCTCTTGTAATCTTGCGAGAGGGTTAGCAAGATGTCTAATTAATTTTGCTTAGGTACTTAGTAATTAGTGATTCTGTTAAGCTGTACTGTATTTAAACTACCTACAGGGTTTTTTAGTACAAATGCTCAAAACCCCTCCTCCTGCTCCCCTCTCATAGACAGTCTTAACAAGTAATTTAGATAAGCTAAACGGCTTTTACTTCGGATCACCGATATAGACTCCAAAAGGGTTATAGCTGTTGGATCATGCAGGTTAAGCGCCGTTTAGCTTACATCAACAGCCGCTCAGTTATTAGTATTCTCCCCCATCATTTTTTTTCTGGTCTAAAAGATGATTATAGATCACACTTTTGAGAGATTGCCAAAAAGGAACTAATAAAATATTCAGAAGTAAGAAAATAGTAGTCAGACCATAGGGAAACATCGCCATTTGTTGGAAAAAAAGAGGATTTTCTGCGAGCGTTTGCCAGTCCTCCACCGATTCCAAACTACTATAAAAAGAGGAAAAATTGACCCAAAAGGGAATTGAAGCCAAAGCCCATGACAGAATATAAACTGGAATAATTAATAAACTGGCAATAAATATCACTCCCACAATTCTCCAAGCCGAGTTTTTAGTTAAATGCCAACCTCTCTTGATTGCTTGCCAACTGCCTAAATTATCTTCAATTACTAAGGGCAATTCGGCAATGCAAATGCGAGCAGATAACCAAAGGAAGAAAAAAGCAAGACAGAAAGAAGCCAGTAAAATAAGCAATACACCAAGGATGGGGATAAAACTGACTAGCACCAGAGACAGCATTATCGGCAAGATTATTGCCGCTCCCAACAAACCGAGCAAAACCTGCATCCACCACAAGCGCCACATTTTCGGCTTAACTTTTTTTTCCGCTTGTCCGGCAGTTTCCGGCTGATAAATGATGTCTTGAAAAGCTAATCGTGAGATAACCGCACTATTAAAAAGAGACTTAGCGGCCGAGAAAATTTGTACTGGGAAAAGAAATAAACGTAAACCAATATCGCTGCCTTCTTCGGGGGTAATTGTTTGATAAAGTAATTGACTGAGAATTAATTGCAAAACTAAGGGAAGAAGCGACCACAAACAGGCGCGGACAGCAAAGAATACATAAGTTGGGAAGCGATCACGATAAAGACGGAAGGCAGTATTAATCGTATTGCCAATATTCAAAGGCTCGATGGAATTGTTAGTCACGGCGGGACTCCTTACAGAATGCCACCACTATATTAGGTTAGGTAACTAATCACAGCTAAAAAACTTCCAATTTAATCAATATTTCCAGCTAAGACAACAATTTTGCTAAAGTGGTAGAAATTGGCCAACGATTCAATTCCCCGGTTGAGAAAGGGCGATCGCATTGATGGTCTTAACTCGCTTGGGATTCGGTTCGCGCATGGTAGTAACTGGAGATGTCACCCAAACCGATTTACCGCAACCACAGGAATCGGGGTTAATTGCCGCTCAAAAAATCCTAAAATCAGTAGAAGGGATCGCTTTTTGTTACCTATCGCGGGCCGATGTGGTGCGTCATCCCTTAGTACAAAAAATCGTCTCAGCCTACGAACAGCACGAAAAATAACAGATTATGGATATTAAAAATGGTTTCGTCGATGCGGTGGGTAATACTCCCCTAATTCGTCTCAATAGTTTTAGCGAGGAAACCGGCTGCGAGATTCTCGGTAAGGCCGAATTTCTTAACCCCGGTGGTTCGGTCAAGGATCGCGCCGCTTTATATATTATTCAAGAAGCGGAAAAAGCCGGTACTCTCCAACCGGGGGGAACCGTTGTCGAAGGAACCGCCGGCAATACTGGCATCGGTTTGGCCCATATCTGCAATGCTAAAGGTTATAAATGCCTGATTATCATTCCCGATACCCAATCCCAAGAGAAAATCGACCTCTTAAGAACCCTTGGCGCGGAAGTGCGTACTGTTCCCGCCGTTCCCTACCGAGATGCCAATAATTACGTTAAATTATCGGGGAGATTGGCCAGTGAGATGGAAAATGCTATCTGGGCTAATCAATTCGATAATCTGGCTAATCGTCGCGCTCACTACGAAACCACCGCCCGGGAAATCTGGGAACAAACCGACGGTAAAATTGATGCTTGGGTGGCTGCCACGGGAACCGGGGGAACCTATGCGGGGGTGGCGATGTTTTTAAAAGACCAAAATCCGCAGGTGCGTTGTGTGGTGGCGGATCCGATGGGTAGCGGTTTATATAGTTATGTGAAAACCGGGACAATTACCCTGGAAGGTAGTTCAATTACTGAAGGGATTGGTAATAGTCGTATTACGGCTAATATGGAAGGCGCACCCATAGATGATGCCATTCAAATTGATGATCCCACTGCCATTAAAGTTGTTTATCAACTATTACAAAAAGATGGTTTATTTATGGGGGGTTCTGTGGGTATTAATGTGGCTGCTGCCGTGGCTTTAGCTAAACAAATGGGGCCGGGACACACCATCGTTACTGTTCTTTGTGATGGTGGGGCCCGTTATCAATCTCGTTTATATAATCCTCGATGGTTGGCTGAGAAAGGATTGGCTTAATCAGGAATTATCGGCTCATAAATTAGTTGAGATAATGGTAGGGGGAGGGCAACAATGAGGGAAGGCAGCAAGGGAAAATGAGGCGCTTCGGTTGGGCAAACACTTGAGACAAGATAGACAATAATAGAATATTAAAGGGGGAAAATTAAGATGAAACAGGCATTTACAGCCAGAATTTTTCAAGAGGGTAATTGGTTTGTGGCTCAATGTTTAGAGGTTGATGTGGCAAGTCAAGGAGAAACGGAAACTGAGGCGTTAATAAATCTTCAAGAAGCCTTGGAATTACACTTTGAACCGCCTTGTGCAACAGTGATTCCTCAATTGCAAAAAATAGAGGTAGAAATTAATGCCGCTTAAGCCTTTATCTTATCGTGAAATTAAACGGAAATTAGAGACGGCAGGGTTTGAAGTGGTGAGTCAAAAGGGAAGTCATGTTAAGTTTGCTAAGGATACCTCTGAAGGAAAACGCACAGCGATTGTTCCTAAATATAAAGAGGTAACAATTGGGACGATTACCAGTATTTTAAGGCAAGCGGGGTTAAGTGTTGATGAGTTTGAGCAGTTATAAGTTAATAATCCAATCCTGTCTAAATTATGATTTTTTTGATTATTTGATTAACTATGATTGTTTTTGGCTCTCATCTCTGTGATCTGATTCTGATAATCTACCCACCAGATAGGCAATGGTAGCGGTAGCGCAATGCTTAGGTGATGTTATACTAATAATAGTTTTGCCCAAATTTTTATTAAGGAAGGGATGATCTTAAAAATATGCAATATCAAGTCAATCTCAAACAAACAGAAGAGGGATATGCCGTTTGGTGTCCTAGTTTACCCAGTTGTGCTTCTCAAGGTACAACTAAAGAAGAAGCACTCAATAATATTCAAGATGCAATTCAGTCTTATTTAGAAGTTGCTGCAGAATTAAATCAAGGGATCGAATCTTATTATGTAGAAGTTGAATTAAATCATGCCTAGTCTTGCTGTAATTAATTATCAACGAGCAATTAAAGCATTTGAAAAAGCAGGATTTCAGATTGTTCGACAGGGAAAACATATTACCATGACTGATGGACAACATATTCTCACTATTCCAAGGGCTAATCCAATTAATGCCTATACAATGGGAACAATTATTAAAGGTTCGGGATTAACTATTGAAGAATTTAAAAAACTTTTATAAAACAATCTCAACCCATGAACGAACAACGCACCCAATCCTGTCTAAATTATGATTTTTTTTGATTATTTGACTGACTAGGATTTCTCTCGGCTATCATCCCTCAAATCAAAGAGTAAGGGTATTATTTGCCATGAGTCAATATGTTTTACTTCCGATTCAAGTCATTCAGGAAGAATTAGAAGCCTTAAAAAAAATGGTCATTCATCATCAGACTCAAATTAAAGGTTTATGGAAAGATGTTGTGATCAGTGATGACGATTTAGAAGAAGCTAAAAAAGCAGTTTTTCGAGATTAGATTACACTTCATTTTTATGACAAATGCTGTAGTTCTCGTAAATGATATTTTTAAGAGTTTAAATCTTTAAAGGGATTGATAACCTGTAAGCTATTATTGATAATTAAACCATCTTGCATATCTTCTGAGTAGAGAATAGTTGCATCGCCTAAAACTGCACTAGCAACAATCAGGCTATCCCAAAATGAAATTAAGTAGCGATCTCGTAATTTCACGGCATACTCAAGCGTTTCGAGGGAGACAGGTAAGATTTCACACCCTTGGGTCAATTCTTCAAGTAGATTTTGGATCTGTAAATTATTAAACCCTGCTTTGCGGATTAAATTTGAGCAAACCTCATTGACAACTTGTGTACTAATCATCAAGTTTTCTTGATTCGTAATATTTGTAGCTATTTGTTGCTTAGGGATGGCATTAGGATCGCTACAATTAACAATGAAGCGATACAGCCAAATATTAGAATCAATAAAGAAGGGTTGAGATTCACCAGCGTTCATTCGCTTCTTCTCTGGTAAGAGGATGGAAGTCTTCAATTTTAATCGGATTTGCTGTTAACTGGGCGATTATCCCCGTTTCTGACCATTTTTGGGGAGTAAGCTGGGAAATTGAATTCGATTCTATAGTCAGTTTAACGCACTGTCCTTCATTGAGTTGGAGATTACTAAGAGGACGTAAAACGCCATTTTCAAAGACGGCTTCACAGGTTTGTTGCGGCATAACTCAATCCTTAATTCTAAATTACTCTTATTTTAACCGATGAATCAACAACGCACCCAATCCCGTCTAAACTATGATTTTTTTGATTGTTTGATTGACTATTATTTTTTTCGGCTATCGTCCCTGTGATAGAATTCTGATAATCTCCCCATTCAATCCCCTACCCCGACCAATGTTTAGGCCATGCTAGAATGGTGATAAAAGCATAGAATCCTATGTAGTTTAATTAGTTGAAACTGAATCGAAGAAAGTTATGTTCACAGATATCAATATTGGCACTTTCATAAAAAGCGATCCCAAAATTCATGGAGGTTGTCCTATTATCGCGGGAACTGCTGTTACTGTACGAAGAATAGTGATCTGGTATAAGTTAGGATATAGTCCTGAAGAAATTGCCGATGAAATCCCTCATCTTTCTTTGGCACAAGTTTATGCCGCTCTAACTTACTATCATACTAACAAAGAAACAATAGAAGCAGAAATTATAGCCGAAGCCGCCGAAGCAGATCGCCTTGAAGCATTACATTATTCTTCTTCTTATGAGTAGAATTAGCTTATATATGGATGAGGATTCTACAGCGTTCAAAATGATTTAGATAATCCGGCTTGTTTCAAAACTGCATTGGCAGTATGGCGTGATTTAATAGTATTATCAACTACAAATCTTCTTTCTGTCAGAGGACTATACCAAATTTCATGATCTCCTTTACCTTGACGTTCAAAATAACATCCAGCTGCTGAGAGCAGTTTTTTTAATGCAGGTGTTAAAGAAGTAGCCATCTAAACAGCGCACTCAATTGATTCTTGACGATGACTAATGAGTTCAAAAGTTATCGGTGCTTGAGGTTCAAGAGTAATTAGATGATTGAGTTGTAATAATTCTGGAATCATCTGTCGTAATTTAGCTGTTAAAGCTTCGATGGTATCAGCTTCGGTGACTAATCCCGGAATATCTTCACTCTCTGCTACCCAAACTTGCGCCTCTCGATCCCAAAATGCTTCTACTTGGTACGGTTTTTGATTCATGATGATTTAGTTCAAGTGAGTAGAATTAGCTTATCTATCAATCAAGATTATACAGTGCGATCGCCTTTCTGACAATCTTACCACCAATCCCCAACTCTTGATGATTGCCGATGAATCGCTTATAACTGAATTAACCGCCATCATTTACCACGCTATGAATGAACCCAAAAAACATCGACAATCTATTCGCTTAAAAGGCTATGATTATAGACTTAATGGAGCTTATTATATAACAATTTGTTCTTATCAGAAGCAGTATTTATTTGGTGAAATTGTTGAAGAAAATATGGAGCGAAATTTACTTGGTGATACTGTTGAAGCAGTATGGTATAGACTGCCTCTACATTTTAAGTTTATTGAACTAGATACTTTTATTGTCATGCCCAATCATATTCATGGAATTATAGTAATACAAAATTATGATCTGGAAAAGACCGAATACGATTCTCAATATACTCACGGTACAATGCCGGAATCTTTGGGGGCTATTGTGCAGAATTTCAAATCAATTTCTAGTCGTAAAATTAATCGTTTATGTGGCGATCGCCTGAAAATTTGGCAGCGCAATTATTATGAACATATCATTCGCAATGAAAATTCTTATCAAAAAATCCGGCAATACATTCTTGATAATCCGCGAAATTGGGAACAAGACGAGAACAATCTGAATAAATTCAAACCAATGTAGGGGCAAATAACCTGTGGGGACAAATAACCTGCGGGAACGAATAACCTGTAGGGGCGAAGCATTCGGGCAATAACATATCGCTGAAACCATAAATTTCTTATCCGAATGCTTCGCCCCTACCCTGGGCAATAAACTAATAACCTTCGCCTATTATCCCTGTGATACAATTATGATAATCTCCTCATTAAATCCCTGTACGGGCGAAGCATTCGTGCATAATCTATCACTAACCTTAGCCTATCATCCCTGTGATACAATTCTGATAATCTCCCCATTAAATCCCTGTACGGGCGAAGCATTCGTGCATAATCTATCACTGAAACCCTAGATTTTCTATCCGAATGCTTCGCCCCTACCCCAGACAATAACCTTAGCCTATCATCCCTGTGATACAATTCTGATAATCTCCCCATTAAATCCCTGTACGGGCGAAGCATTCGGACGATAACTTATCGCTGAAATCCTAGATTTTATATCCGAATGCTTCGCCCCTACCCATCAATTCCCCATCTGCCACGCCATGAACGAACAACGCACCCAAGCTTATCTAAACCTGATTAATCAGCTATTATCCTGCAATGATGGCGATGAACCCCGAATCTTACAGGAAAATCAGGAATTGTTGGATCAGAGTTTGGTGACAGAATTATTAAAAGTAGCGGATAATCTAAGGCTAAGAAGCGATCTCAATAATGCGAATCGGTTAATGAATATTGCAGGAAATTTGCTACAAAGCTATTCCTCTTCCTCTATAAAGACGGAAACTAACTATCTCAATTTCTTAATCGAGACATTACAAAAAATCTCTGAAAATCCTAACCCTCAAGTTATTTATCCCTTTTGGGCGCAAAATCTGGATAAATTGGATGATAATTTAGTGAGAATCCTAGACAGTTGGGCGAGAGAGACATTAACGAAAGTTAATTCAAAACAAGCTTATTCTATCGCTGTGCATATTTTCTATTTCAGTGAATCAATCCAACAATTTACCCTCGGTAACATCGCCGCCAACAAAGAAATTGCCATCACGGGTTATGAAATAGCCTTAACTATCTTCACTTTTGGAGCATTTCCCCAAGAATGGGCAGCGACAGAGAATAATCTCGCTATTGCTTACATTGACAGAATCAGAGGAGAAAAAGCCGAGAATTTAGAAAATGCGATCGCCGCTTGCCAGGAAGCCTTAACTGTCTTTACTTTTGACGCATTTCCCCAACAATGGGCAATGACACAGCATAATCTCGCGAGTGCTTACAGTTACAGAATCAGAGGGGAGAAAGCTGAGAATTTAGAAAGGGCGATCGCCGCTTGCCAGGAAGCCTTGAAAGTTTATACTTTTGACGCATTTCCCCAACAATGGGCAGGGACACAGCATAATCTCGCTGCTGCTTACGTTGACAGAATCAGAGGGGAGAAAGCTGACAATTTAGAAAGGGCGATCGCCGCTTGCCAGGAAGCCTTGAAAGTGTCAACTTTTAACGCATTTCCTTTTAACGCATTTCCCCAAGAATGGGCAACGATACAGAATAATCTCGCTAATGCTTACCGTCAAAGAATCAGAGGGGAGAAAGCTGACAATTTAGAAAGGGCGATCGCCGCTTACCAGGAAGCCTTGAAAGTTTATACTTTTGACGCATTTCCCCAAAATTGGGCAATGACACAGAATAATCTCGCCTTAGCTTACAGTGACAGAATTAGAGGGGAGAAAGCTGACAATTTAGAAAGGGCGATCACTGCTTACAATGAAGCCTTGAAAGTTTATACTTTTGACGCATTTCCCCAACAATGGGCATTAACACAGAATAATCTCGCTAATGCTTACAGTGACAGAATTAGAGGGGATAAAGCTGACAATTTAGAAAGGGCGATCGCTGCTTACCAGGAAGCCTTGAAAGTGAGGACTTTTGACGCATTTCCCCAAGATTGGGCAATAACACAGAATAATCTCGCTGCTGCTTACAGTGACAAAATCAGAGGGGATAAAGCTGACAATTTAGAAAGGGCGATCACCGCTTACCAGGAAGCCTTGAAAGTGAGGACTTTTGAGGCATTTCCCCAAGATTGGGCAATGACACAGAATAATCTCGCTAATGCTTACAGTAACAGAATTAGGGGGGAGAAAGCTGACAATTTAGAAAGGGCGATCACTGCTTACAATGAAGCATTGAAAGTTTATACTTTTGACGCTTTTCCCCAAGAATGGGCAGGTACACAGAATAATCTCGCTAATGCTTACAGTGACAGAATCAGAGGGGATAAAGCTGACAATTTAGAAAGGGCGATCAAATTATATCACAATGCCTTAACAATCCACAAAAAAGAATCTGCCCCTAATGCTTGTTTATTAACTGCCCGTAATTTAGCTAAACTACACTACGATCAAAAACAATGGCAACCTGCCACAGAAGCCTGTCACCGCGCTATTGAAGCTGTCGAAAATGCCCGCTTAGAAGCATTAAACCCGCAAGATCGTCAAGAGGTTTTATCCAATGCTATTGATGTTTTCCATCGCATCGTGCAAGCTTATCTTAACCTTAATCAGCCTGAGAAGGCATTAGAATATATCGAACGCAGTAAAGGGCGTAATCTGGTAGAATTAATCACCCAAAAAAACCTACACCCCCAAGGCGTTAGTCAAGAAATTATCGCCCAATTAAATGAATTAAAGCAAAGAGTGGTTAATGAACAAATTCGTTTACAACATCAAAGTATTAACCAGAATTTAATGAGTCGTGATAACTTAACTCCCTACGTTCAAGATCATAGTTATCTGAAAGAATATCAACAAGACTTAGATAATTTTATTGCAAGAGAAATTAAAGATCCTCTCTTTAGCCTCACTCAAAAAGTTGAGCCGATCGCATTTATAGAGATTCAGGCTTTAACTGATGCTGAAACTTGTCTGCTGCAATGGTACATTACAGGGGAGAAAATACTCGCTTTTGTGGTGTCTGCTGATGGAGAGGTTAAAGTTTGGCAATCTTCCGAAGATGATATAAATCAATTATTTGATAAAATCAACAATTATCTACAGCTTTACTAAGCTAAACGGCTTTTACTTCGGATCACCGATATAGACTCCAAAAGGGTTATAGCTGTTGGATCATGCAGGTTAAGCGCCGTTTAGCTTACTCCAAAAATGGCAAACAAGAATGGAGAAATCAACTGTCTAACCTCTTACAGACTTTTGCTGATATTCTGCATATTAATGATATTCTTGCCCTCATTCCCGATACTTGTCAACGCTTAATTATTATTCCCCATTTGTTTCTGCATATTCTCCCTATTCACGCCTTACCTGTTGATCCCCCCCAACCCCCCTTAAAAAGGGGGGAGTCGGCAACGGGGGGATCAGAATTACAAGATTTATTTCCCAAAGGCGTACAATATGCGCCTAGTTGTCAAATCTTGCAAAAAATCTCCCAAACTTTTCACCATTCCGACTTTAATAAACTGTTCGCTATTCAAAACCCCACTAAAGACTTATTTTACACCGACTTAGAAGTTAATATCCTCTCAACTTTCTTTACTGAACCTCAAGTTATCGCTAAAGATAACGCCACTAAAAACGCTGTTCTTCCCCATCTCAAATCCTCAGATAACCACTGTTATCACTTCTCCTGTCATGGAGGCTTTAACCCAGCTAATCCCCTTGAATCCGCCTTATTTTTAGCGAATAAGGAACCCTTAACATTAGGCGAAATCTTTGAACTGCGCTTGAATAAATGCCGCCTTATCACCCTTTCCGCTTGCGAAACTGGCTTAATTGATTTAAACTCTATCAGCGATGAATATATCGGTTTACCCAGTGGTTTTCTGTTTGCAGGAAGTCCCAGTGTTGTCAGTAGTTTATGGACAGTTAATGATCTATCAACCTCCTTCTTGATGATTAAATTATATGAGATTTTATTTGATGAGAATCAGCAAGTTTCTGTACCAGTTGCTTTAAAAACTGCACAAAATTGGTTACAGAATTTAACTATTGAGGAATTGGACAAATTTCTAGAGCAATATCAGCCACAAATGGACAAACATCTTGCCTTATTGCAACCAGAACAGCGTCCACTATATAAAGAATCATTGAAACAAATAAAACAGCGCAAACCACATCCTTTTATAAGTCCTTATTACTGGGCAGGTTTTATCGCTACAGGGATTTAAGTTTCAAGATTAGCACAAACCTTTTTCATACCCAACTTAAAAGCACAAATACCGATAGCTGTTGCCACACCTGGAGGAATACCAGCACCCATAGAAATTGGTTCTATTGCTGGTGCAATCATTCCAGATTCCAAAGCTTCTCTAACTTCCTCTTGACAGATAAATTGGCGGCATTTTTTCAGTAAATCACCGATAGATCTATCTGGTTCTGTACCAGTTTCTCGCATTAGCAGTAAGGGTATAGCATACTTGAGATAACCGTCGCACTCATCAATCGCATCCAAAGCAGCAATCGCACTTAGATTATCTACCAATTCAGCGCGAAACTGGGCAATTTCTTCAGGAGTAACTTTAGTTGATTCAATATTCATAGGTTGTTCTTATTTAGGGTTTGCTGAAAAAGTAGGGGCGAAGCATTCGGGCAATAACCTATCGCTGAAACCTTAGATTTCCTATCCGAATGCTTCGCCCCTACAGGATGGGATCGCTGATGAAGAGGCAAGGTTTTGAACCACGATTCTCGCAAAACAGGTGCAAGGTTTTGCGAGAAAGGCCCTAAAGTCCTTACCTCGCCTACATTTCATATTTATTCAGCAAACCCTATTTACAGACAATGCTAATTGTATATTTTATCATCTATCGATAGTTTTTCATAGAAAGTGTTAATCTAACTGGTTACTGATAACTGAAAAGGTTCTTAATTCCCTACCATTGTGATAATTGCTGTCATTTAAACCACGACAAAATTAACTAATTTGCCCGGGACAACAATCACTTTTTTGATTTCCTTACCCTCTAAATAACGTTGGGCGATTTCTGATTCCAGGGCGAGGGTTTCTAGGGTGCTTTTATCGGCACTAGCGGGAACTTGTATCGTGCCTCTGGTTTTTCCCAAAATTTGGATGACAAGGGTAATCTCGTCCACAATCAGGGCAGTGGGATCAACTTTTGGCCAGGGTTGCAGGTGAATTGATTGGCTATGGCCTAAAGCTTGCCATAATTCCTCGCTAAGATGGGGGGCAAAAAGGGAAAGTAAGATTAATAGGGTTTCGATTCCTTCCCGATAAATGGGGGATGCAAAACACTTATTATCCCCTAAAGCGTTACTGAGTTTCATTAATTCGGAAATGGCGGTATTAAATTGATAATCTCCTTCTAAATCCTCGGAGATTTCTTTAATAGCGGTGTGAATTGCCCGTCTTAAATCTTTGTCAGTTTTCGAGAAAGTCTCTATTTTTTTGACTTGCTTGGGTTTATTTTCAATATATTCGCTGACTAAACGCCACACCCGATTAAGAAAGCGAAATTGTCCTTCTACCCCCGCATCATCCCACTGTAAATCTTTTTCTGGGGGTGCGGTAAAAAGTATAAACATTCGGGCAGTATCGGCCCCATATTTTTCGAGGACTTTTAGAGGATCAACGCCGTTATATTTCGACTTAGACATTTTTTCAAAGAAGAAAGATAGAACTTCTCCCGTGTCTTTATCGCAATATTTATCCTCTTTATAGATAACATTTTCTGCGGGGACATATTTGCCAGTTTCGGGATTTTTGTAGGTTAATCCCTGTACCATTCCCTGGGTTAATAGACGGTTAAAAGGTTCATCGACATTAACTAAACCTCGGTCTCTTAAAACTTTGGTAAAGAAACGAGAATAGAGTAAATGTAGGATAGCGTGTTCGATTCCTCCGACGTATTGATCCACGGGCATCCAATCATTAACCTTCTCGAATTGAAAGGGTATATCTTCATTTTTAGCATCGGTATAACGGAGGAAATACCAACTAGAATCGATGAAAGTATCCATGGTGTCCGTTTCCCGTTTTGCGGGAGTTCCACAGCGAGGACAATCCACATTTACCCAGTCTTCTAACTTAGCTAAAGGAGAAGCACCTCGACCGCTAAATTCGACATTTTCCGGTAAAGTAACGGGTAAATTATCGATAGGTACTGGTACGGTTCCACAGTTAGGACAGTGGATAACTGGAATCGGACAACCCCAATATCTTTGACGGGAAATTAACCAATCCCGGAGGCGATATTGTATTCTAGCTTTGCCGTAACCTTGGGCAGTGGCATAATCAATAATAGCGGTTTTTCCTGCTGTAGAATTAAGTCCATTAAATTGAGCGGAATTAATCATAATTCCCGCTTCTGTATAGGCCTCTTTTAACTCAATTTCGCCACTTTCTGGAGTAATAACTATCTTAATTGGTAGGTTATTTTCCCGAGCAAATTTAAAATCGCGACTGTCGTGAGCCGGGACTCCCATCACTGCCCCCGTCCCGTATTCGTAGAGGACATAATCAGCAATTAAAATCGGAATTTCTTCACCGGTAAAAGGATTAATTGCCAGTCCTCCGGTTTTAATACCGCGTTTGGGTTTATCTTCGGCAGTTCTTTCTAATTCGCTTTCGCTGGCTATCTCTTGAATAAAAGTTTCTACGGCCGATTTTTGTTCGGGAGTGGTAACTTGTAAAGTTAAGGGATGTTCGGGAGCAAGTACCACATAAGTCACCCCATAAACCGTATCGGGACGAGTGGTAAAAACGGCAATTTTTTCTGGGGAATTAACAAGAGGAAATTCTAAATAAGCACCTACCGATTTACCAATCCAGTTGGCCTGCATGGTTTTAACCCGTTCTGGCCAACCGGTAAGTTTATCTAAATCAGTGAGTAATTGTTCGGCATAATCGGTGATTTTTAGGAACCATTGCCGGAGTAATTTTCTTTCTACTTTAGCACCCGATCGCCAAGATTTTCCTTCACTATCTACCTGTTCATTTGCTAAGACAGTTTGATCGATAGGATCCCAATTCACTGCCGCTTCTTTTTGGTAGGCTAATCCTGATTCAAAAAACTGTAAAAATAGCCATTGGGTCCAACGATAATATTCCGGGGAACAGGTGGCAACTTCTCTTTCCCAATCGATAGATAATCCTAACTGTTGTAATTGCCGTTTCATCTGGGCAATATTTTGGTCGGTCCATTTTGCCGGAGGAACTCCCCTTTCAATAGCGGCATTTTCTGCGGGTAATCCGAAAGCATCCCACCCCATGGGATGCAGGACGCGATAACCCTGCATTCTTTTCAGACGGGCAATCACATCGGTGATAGTATAGTTGCGAACGTGACCCATGTGCAGGTTGCCCGATGGATAGGGGAACATGGAGAGGGCGTAAAATTTCGGTTTATCGGCGTTTTCTGGGGTTTTGTCCAATCCCATTTGCTGCCAAATCTTCTGCCATTTCTGTTCGATTTCTGCGGGGTTGTACGGCACTGGGGTCTTTTCTCCTGAGTTGTATCTATCCCTCCCATTTTACCGCAGCCGGCTGGGGGCGATTGCCAGTCTTGGAGTTATCCACCCTAGCAAAAACCCTCTGGGTTTTAGTGGTTAATTTTCACGGCGAATATTAAACCTCTTGCATAATTAACTTGTGAGGGTTCAAAAACGTCAAAAATAAGGATTAAATCGCATAAAATCTGTAAATAGACCATTTAACTGATTATTATTTCATTCTTAATTCTCCTGACTACTGACTACTGGCTACTGACTAGAAAATAGAAGCTGAAATAACGCCAATTCGTCGATCATACTAAATCCGTTGAGTATAAGCTACATATCAGGAGAGGTACTCCTGCAAGTGGAGTGACTCTTAAATTATTACAGATGTGTCAGCAGCTGCGTGTAAGCATCCCACCGAAAAACTAATGCGCTCCGGGGTTTGGGGGCGGCGCCACGCCCCCAACGGGGGGTTTGGGGGGTTCTACCCCCCAAAAGCTTGGATTGAGCGATAAAGTCGGAAGTAATACTAAATCCCTTGAGTCTAGGCTACATATCAGGAGAGGCACTCATGCAAAAGGGGGAATAAATAATCCGTTTTTAATAACCAGATTTAGGATCAGAATATTTTCATGTTTGGCGGTGTAACTTGTTGCATCAGGACTGACTCCTAACCCTAACAACAATTTTTGATTTTTACAAGAGGTTAAGAGCCGTTCGAATTCACCCAATAGTTACTTGACTGGTATCGACGCCGGTTGCCCCATGGACTTTACTGGCAATTGCCACCATTTTATTTAAAGTCGCCTGATTGGAAACCTTGCCTTTTAGTACAACTTTACCACCAGTTTGAGCGACCCACAATTTGTCTTCATCAGCTAAATCCGGTGTCTCGTCAAAAGCTAAAACTACTCGTTTAGCTAGGCCGCTTTCGTCGTATTTTCCATCTAATCCGACTCTTTCGGGGGGAATACCCGCAGCAGCGGCTTTCCCTGCGATCGCACTAGCGGCATCGGCCGGTTTATCTAAGCCAAAAATTCTTTTTAACCAATCCATTGCTAACACTCCTGATTGAGTTCTAAAACCCCAATTTCTTTAAGAGGGATTTGGTGGAAACGATGTGTCGATCTAATCCTAAACGATCGGGACTGACTCCCACCGCTAAAGCGACTAATTGGGAAAAATGTAACACGGGTAAACCTAAACTTCGACCGATCGCTTTTGCCACTTCCGGTTGTCGGGAATCAAGATTAAGATGGCATAAAGGACAAGGGGTGACTAAACAATCGGCCCCCGCTGCCATGGCCTCTAAAATGTGTTTTCCTGCCATTTGGAAGGATTGGGTGGTGGCATAACTGGACAGGGGCCAACCACAGCATTGAGTGCGTCCTTGATAATAAATCGGATTTGCTCCCACCACCCGAAAGACATTTTCTAGGGATTCCGGCTGAAAAGGATTATCGTAGGGGAGAGTATCCTGGGCCCGCAGGAGATAACAACCATAAAAACTGGCACAATTTAAGCCTGATAAGGGACGAACCACCTTGGCCGCCAGATTATCTAAGCCATAATCGCCGACAATTGCCCAGAGTAGGTGCTTAACCGTCGTCGTACCTTGGTAGGGGGAACAATGTTCTTTCTGTAAATAATTATTAACTTCCTCAACATAATTGGGATTATTATGCTTTGCTTCCTTCAAGCGCTCATCCACATGACCGATCACTCCTTGACAGGTGCTACAGTGAGTCAACAGGGGTAAATTGAGGGCTTCCGCTAGGGCAATATTGCGCGCATTGACGGCATCTTCCAATAGTTGCGAATCTTCCTTATAAGTTCCCGAACCACAACAGGCAGCTTTTTTGAGTTCGACCAAATTAATCCCCAAAGCTTCCGTCAGGGCTGCCGTGGATAGATATAGTTCCCGACAGGCACCTTGGGCGACACAACCGGGAAAATAAGCATACTGGAGATTTTTGACTGTCATGGATTCTAGGAAATTACTACTCATTACCTATCTACCATCTTGGCCCCCTTCCCCTCTGTCATCACTAAAGTCATGGAATTTCTTAATAGACACCCTTTTGTGAGCTGCTCCCAACAAGTGTATGCTAGTTTGCCCCCCGAAATAATATCCAAAAACGAGGAGAGCCATCTCAACAGTATAATGCCTCTCCTTGAGAAAAATTGTTGTTTTGAGGAGTCGGTTGTACCAATGGCAATCTGTCCGGTCAAGAGGTGATTTACCGGTAGAATTGAGAGTGCAGCCGAGAAATTACGGCCAGAAACCCTATTTTGTCTGCTTACGCCGCTTGAGGGAGGGTGATAACAGCATCAAAGTCAGCACGGCTAGGGAAAACCGAGAGAACCCGATCGAGTTGGGTTAATTCAAAGATAATCTTGACTGAAGGTGGAATAGAACAGATATTGAAGGATTTTTCTTGACTTTGAGCCAGACGAAAGGCAGTAACTAAAGCCATTAATCCAGCGCTGTCGAGGAATTCCACCCTACTCATATCCACGAGAAAAGTGATAGAGCGACTCTGGTTAACCAGATTGGTGAGCTGCTCTTGAAATTCTAGGACGTTAGCGGCGGTAATATAGCCGTTTGGCTCAAATAGAGCAATTTCCGGGACTTTTACAGGACTTTTCATGGCTGGGCTTTGAAATTCATAAATGAACCTTTTAACTGGAGATCAGATACCGCTATTATGTCCTAACTTTCTGATTTTGCAACCCCGGTCTTGATAAATTTCCTCTCTCCTGAAAAGATTAATCTTTTTTTAATCTTTCCCCTGTGGGAAGGAACCACTTTTAGGTTAACCTGATGATCCGGGGAGTAAAGAGGAACAGTGATCAAGGCTTATTAGGGCGAATACCAGGGGAAAGTCGTTAGGTTTAAGCTCTAATCCCGAATGACTGATGATGAACCAGCATTATACTGGTATTTTTGCTGAAATAAAGTAAAGCCTGATACAGAAACTAGATTTATTGAACTAGAGTAAGAAAATTGTGGATACCCAGCCGACTATCCGCCAATTAGTGGAACAAGCCCTATATTATCGTCAAATCACGCCAGAAATCGAAAACGGAATTAATGAACTCCTCGCTCGTCTTGGCTACGTTTCCGATGTGGATTACGAGGCCCTAGAGTTACTCATGGATGAAATGGACGAAGGCCGGATTAATCTCGTTCCGCGTCGGTAAATTCAGTGATCAGTGATCAGTTATCAGTTATCAGTAGAGAAAGACATTGCTGCGATTTTTGTCAATTGTTTTCGCTCAAGAACGAACGCATCAATTAAGTATCTTACCAGATAAGGATTTGGTCGATTTAAGCCCCCCGATCGAACCGGACCAAGTAACGAAGAACCTCACTGATTACTGTTTACTGATGACTGAACAATCCCCCAAAACCCAATTTCCCCAAATTTCCCCAAATTAATATAATTGACTTCAGGCCTTCTCCTAACCTGATTTTTTCCATGATTCCTTTAACTCTTAATCTCTTGCAAGGTTCCGTTACTTTTCGTTTCAGTCCCAGTGCTGCTCTGGATTTGCAAAGGGAAATTAACATTTTACTCGAACGCCTAAAAGCGATCGCCAGTAATGCCTCTAGTGGGGGTAAACCCCAACCCCAAAAACCGCTGGAATATCAGCACACTGGTGATGTGTTTCTGGAAGTGTTTTGTAATCCCAATATTTATCCGAGTCCTTTTTCGGCTAAAGTTTTGTTAACGGTTCGTGACGATCGCCTACGCTTAACCACAGAAGCAGAATTAACCCGTGTAATCGAAGATTTAGAGCGTTATCTCGACCAAAATAGTTAGAATCGGGGGATTTTTGGGGTTTCGACCTTTCCTTGTCGTCCTACCTCTCCCCATCTGATTATTCTTCTCTAGCTTGCCATGTTACCGACCGATTTATTGATTTCCCGTCAAAATGGCGAGACAATTATTCCCAAACGCTTACCGATCGCTCCTGATTATCTGATGATCGCTCAAGAACAAATCACCTGTTTTCAGGAAAGTATCGGTCAAACTAAGGGAGAATTAAGCCAAAAACTCCTAATCTTGGAGGGAGACAGTCCCGATTATAAAATTAAACGGGGATTTGCTCACCTATTAACCAATCATTTTGCCACCTTTGAGATTATTAGTCCCTTAGAACCGCAGGAATTAAGAAAAAGAGTTTTTGAACAAGCGGCTAACTTTGTTCCTATTCCCCAAAATCGATCGCTAATTCTTCAAACAATTGCCCAGCAACTCAGCCAAGAATTAAATCAAGAAATTTTGCCAGTAGCTCTAGAAAAAGGACTCTATGCTGATTTAGCAGAGAATAAAATTCTCACTCAATTTGATGCTCCCACCCCCGAAAACTTAATTCATCGTTTTAACCTCTCGCAAATTCAAGGTATTTTTTATCGGGCCAGTTATTTAATTATCAACGTCCACCGCAACGATCCGGGGGAATATAAATATCTCTTTCGCTATCTAAAACTATTTCGTTTAATGACTTATATTGAAGGGGATGCCGACACGGGATTTACTATTACTATCGATGGTCCCACCAGTTTATTTAAAGCTAATAGTCGTTATGGCATTGAAATCGCTAAATTAATCCCTGCCTTACTCCATGTTACTCACTGGAATCTGAAGGCACAATTACAGTACAAAGATTCCTACACAGGAACTATTAAAAAACAACAGTTCAATTTAGAGGATAACTGTGGTCTGGTGTCCCACTATTCCCCGGGTAAACCCTACGATAGTATGTTAGAGGAATCTTTCGCTAAACGTTGGTTACAGTTAAAAACTGAATGGCAACTAGAAAGGGAAGTGGATTTAGTGCCTTTACCCGGAGGGGTGATGATTCCCGATTTCCGTTTAGTGCATCCCGATGGTCGCGTTTTTCTCCTGGAAATTGTTGGTTATTGGCGACCAGAATACCTACAAAAGAAATTCTTACAGGTTAAATCGGCCCAAGCAAATAATCTAATTCTAGCCGTATCGGAACGGTTAAATCTCGAAAAAGCTGGAGTTAAATTCCAAAATCTGCCCGCTCAGGTTATCTGGTTTAAAGATAAATTATCACCCCAAGCAGTGTTAGAAGTTTTAAGTTAAAGGTTTCGGAAGCTAAAAGCGGAAGTATGATTTAATACTCCCGCTTTGGTTTCATCAGACTAGGTTAACCTTTTTGCTCAAGACCGGACAATGAGTGCTACATCATTGAGCAATGGTAGGATTGATGGACACTTTCACCACTTTATTTTTTTCTTCTTCCGCTTTCGGGAGAGTGAGATTGAGAATGCCATCTTTGTATTCAGCAGTCACGTTATTGTTATCAACCCGAACCGGTAGAGGAATAACCCGATGGAATTTACCATAACGGAACTCAGTGCGGGTAAATCCTTCTTCTTCGGTTTTAATTTCCGATTTCCTTTCACCATTAATGGTCAGACTATCGGCTGTTACTTCCAGGTTGAGGTCTTTGGCTTCCATACCAGGTATTTCCAGTTTAAGCTGAACTGCCTCTGGCGTTTCGGTCATTTCCGCCGCCGGGATGAAGGACAACCCCATTTTTTCGCCATCGCCTACATCAGTCGGCACAAGACGGTCAAACAAGCGATTCATTTCTTTCTGTAGGCTTTCTACTTCTCTGAAAGGCTCCCAACGTATAAGTGCCATATAAGTCACCTCCGAAGTTTTCTTAACGCTAGAGATGTTGGTTTATCTCTACACTTTTAGGATAGATAAAAGATTCTCTGACTGGGGTAGGGTTTTCGGTATTGAGTTTTTCCAGATTCCCGTACTATCTCCTATACTAGAGCTAGGTGAAAAGGTTTTTCCCGGGGAAGTGGGAAGTGGGGAGTGGGTAGGGTTGATTCATGAATCAACCCCACCATGAATCAACCCTACCATGAATCAACCCCACCATGAATTAACCCTACTATGAATTAACCCTACTATGAATTAACCCTAGGGGAGTGGGGGGTTTTCTCAGTGAACTGATAACTGATAACTGATAACTGACTCCACCAACAGACTTTTTCAGTAAACCCTAATTATCTACTGATGAATAATTAAACTTTCTAAACTGGTTTGTAAATCTTGGGTTAATTGGGCTACGGCCGAGCGTCGATCGCTTTTATAATCGCCATAGCGCTCGGATACGCAAATAGGCTTACCAATAGTTATTATCGCTTTTTGTTGACCAATTTGGGGACGGAAAAAGGGATTACCTCCCTTAATTCTTGTCACTAAATCCCAGAGCAATAAAATTGTCTCAGCGAATCTTTCTACGGTGGGTTTTTCTTTTACATAATAACCGGTTACTGACACGAAACTTTCGACAATTCTCATGTGCCACATTTTTAAATTAGCTTCATCAGCCAGGCGATCAGCTAATCCTAATTCAAGGGGAGAAATCGAATAACTGGGTTTTAATTCTTGGCGATAAATGCGTTCCCATCCTGCTTGTTCTAAACGACGACAGCGATCGATCACATTACCATTATGAGAAAGATTAAAATACTTTTCTACGGTTTGTAGGGCCACATCTAATAAATTGGCTAAACGTTTGGCTATGGTTTCGTTTGGATCATCGCCATTGGCAGGTACTACAGGCAAAGATTGATAGTAGAAATCTCGATAAAAATCCTCCATTAAGGATAATAATCTTTCTCCTAACCGAAAAAGACGCTCGTATAAAACCTTTTCTTCTAGGGATGAATTCGGGATTGATTCTAAACCGCTATCGGTTTCTAAATTAGTTAAAATTTGCTCGATTTCTTGCCACACTGGAGTCAGATAAAAATACTGAATACCAATAGGTAAAATAATTACTTCCTGCTGTTGTTTAGCTTTTCTGACATCATCCACACCCCAAAAAGCCAATTGAGAAATACCCGGTTCAATAGCACTAACAAGCTCATTATGTCCGTTAGTTGCCCCTTCCGGAGCGGCGGCTAAAGGATAATCTCCTTCTAATAATAAACGACGAGCCGAACGCAATCCGATTAAATCGGCTTTTCCCCGTTGAATTGGTGTGCCACCTAACTTAGAATATAACCATCCTACCCTTTCTCCAGCCCATAAAGGAATCCCTCGATCGTACATAAAATGAGCGTGAATCGGTGCTGGTAATTTTATTCCTAACTCTTTGGCTTTTTTGGGGACTAATTTCCACAAAAGATAGGCCATACAGTAGGGATCGTTAATACTAGGATGACGAAAAGCAAGCAGTAAACGTACTTTTTTCTCTTGACTTTTTTGATAAAATGTGATTAAAGTTTCTAGATTGGCGGCGGAAATTTCTCTTAAATTGGTTTTAGTTTGTAACCAGAGAGGTAAAAAGATTTGACATCCCTTTAAAAGTAAGAGATTAAGGTCAGGGGGGATAAATTCGAGGGGGGGTTGTGCGCCCAAAGATAGATTAGACATACAAGTAGTCGTGCCAAATAAATTTCCTAGTTGAGACTCCGAGACAGGTAAGCTAAACGGCGCTTAACCTGCATGATCCAACAGCTATAACCCTTTTGGAGTCTATATCGGTGATCCGAAGTAAAAGCCGTTTAGCTTATCAGATTTTAGTTTTCAGTTCATTGTTTACTGTTTACTGTTTACTGTTTAAGGAAGAATAAAAGAAAACTCTGATCAATAATTACCCACTGGCCAAAAGGTAATCACAGCAGCAAACAGGTGTCGAGCTAGATTTCAAATACACTGGGATTGCAGGCTCCCTCAACCGTGAAAGGAGAAATTAACCGACTTTGAGCGAGGAGGAACAGGAGCAGTTTACCTCCTCACCTAAACAAATACATCTATACTATAGCTCTATCCCCATTTCTCGCAAACGAGCCGCCAGCTGTTGAGAACGCTGTCTTTCCGCTTCCAGAGCTTGCTGAGTAGCATTTAATTGCTCCTGTGCCGCCGCCGCTTGCTCCTGTGCCGCCGCCGCTTGCTCCTGTGCCGCTTCTTCTGGCAAGGGGATTAAATTGCCTTCCGGGTCATAAAATCTCGCCCAAATTGCCGTTTCTCGGTCAATAGTCCCCTCCCAAGTTCCCAACCAATAGCCTAAGGTTTCGCACCATAACCAGCCGCGCTCGTTTCGTTCTAAAGAATGGTAGCGTTGGTCAGCCCCTAAATGCCATCCTTGTAAAGAATTGGCATCAAAAGGATCGTAGATGAAATAATCTGGC
>VYLF01000119.1_pt1 | contig 53825 bp, 45 predicted proteins | sample 5114371 | NCBI WGS metagenome assembly VYLF01 (sample SAMN12291773, study PRJNA351875) | freshwater metagenome | isolation source: freshwater lake | place: USA: Michigan, Kent Lake | collected 2013-08-15 | reverse complement strand
AGCCGAGTTTTCAAGGTGCTGCGCCGTCCACTTGGTTTTCGAGACTGGCCTTTTAATTCTAACGTAAAGCCAACCTAGAACGGCGGGGTTTCAGACCCAAAATTTCCGATGAAACGCCTCGATCGCTTCCTCTAGGGTTGGATAAATACGTTCGGTCGAGATCGTCTCGGATAGGTCTCCTTTTTTTAATTGCTGATATAAATCTTGCTTCACCCGCGCCATGGCAAAAGTAATACCACTACCGATTAATTCTCGATGTAATTCTTTCAACATATCGACCGCCGTAATATCGATATCTAGAATCGCTTCGGCGTTGAGAACGAACCACTCGACGGGGACTTTCTCCGCCTCGATCGCCGCTATTACCCGTTTCCGAAAATTCTCGGCGTTGGCGAAACAGAGGGGCGCGTCGTAACGGTAGAGAACCAATCCGGGGATCGTCGTCGCGCCCTGCCAATCCTCGATGTCGTGCAGGCCCGCCAGATTCGGCACTTCCCCCAAAACCGCATCGTGTGGTCGCATCAGCCGTGCGAACAGATCGACCACCGATAACCCCACGGCAACGCCCACCCCGACGAGGATATCGGTGGCCAGGACACCGAACATGGTGACGAGCGCCAATCGGAACTCGCTGGTTTTGAAACAACGCAGACGGTTGAACTCCGAGATCTCGATCAGACGGAGCGCAGCGTAAATCACGATCGCCCCCAGGGCCGCTTTCGGAAACAGGGATAGCAGCGGACGCAAGAACAAAAGTACCAAAATCACGATCAGAAAAGCCACGAGGGAAAACAGTTGCGATCGACTGCCCAGAGAATCGCCGATCGCCGTGCGACTGCCGCTACTGCTGACGGGAAAGCCTTGCATGATGCCGTTACCGATATTCAGCGCTCCCAGGGCGAGTAATTCCTGATTGCCATCGATGCGATAGTTGTTTTTCGCCCCGAACGCGCGCGCGGTCAAGACGTTATCGGAATAGCCGACGAGGGCGATACCGATGGCCGAGGAGAGTAAATAGACGAACTGCTGGGAAGAAAAACCCCTCGGTACTTTCAAACTCGGTAAACCGGCGGGAATTTCCCCGATCACGGCGATGCCTCGCTCGTTCAGCTGGAACAAATATACTGCCGATGTGGCCAGTAGAACCGCGAGTAAAGGGCCGGGGGCATTGGGAAAGCGACGTTGTACCACTAGCAGGAAAATTAAAACACCGGCGGCAAGAATCAGAGTTGGTGGGTGAATCTCCGATAAATGTCCGGAAAATTCCCCGATCTGTCCGAAAAGCGATTCCGCTTTCAGTGACATCCCGCTAATTTTTCCCAACTGACCGACGATCATAATCACCGCTACCCCGGCCATGTAGCCGACGAGGATCGGTTTGGAGAGGAGATCGGCGAGAAACCCCAACTGGGCGAAAGCGGCGACGCAGCAGACGCTCCCCACGAGTAAGGCCAATAGACTGCACAGACTGGCGTAGTTACTACTATCCCCCGCAACCAGGGGCATGATAGCGGCGGCGGTCATTACCGCCGTCGTCGATTCCGGCCCGACGGAGAGTTGTGGCGAGGAACCGAGCAGGGCATAGATGAGCATCGGCGGTAGGATCGCCCATAATCCAGAGATCGGTTGTACTCCAGCCAGTTCCGCATAGGCCAGACATTGGGGAACGAGATAAGCCGCCACGGTGATCCCCGCGATGACATCTCCCCGCAACCAGGCCGAGCGATAGGATCGCAGACGCTTTAACCCGGGTAGAGAAAACCGCTCCCTAGAAAAATTTAATCGAGTCGCCATCCTCATCTCTTCTCCTGTCATCGCAAATGTTCAGAAAATCTCGCCGGTTTAACCCGGTTCTTTCTAGTTTATTTTGCTTGCATCCGAACCAGGAAATTTATCCGCCAAGGTCTTAATCTTGACACACTCTATAGCAAGGGCTAGTTTAGAATTTTTAACCATTCCCGATGTATTTACATACTCTAAAATTATCGTTTGGTTTTCACGGACAATTTTCTTGGATAGTTTCTGCAAGAAATCAGTCCGCGTATCTTTAATCTTAGCGTGGATTTTAGCTACTCGTTTTCTGGCTTTCTCCCTTCTCTTGCTCCCTTTTTTCTTTCTACAAAGGTTTCTTTGTGGGTTCTTCGTTACTTGGTATGGTTCGATCTGATTAGCTCGTTCTAGATTGAAAACAATTGGCAAAAATCGAAGCAATGTCTTTCTATATAAGGGTTTCACTCCTTATAACTCCCGTCCATTGCATAACACAAACCGAAGAACCTCTTTGTGCTTTCTTTAATCGTTTTAATCGTTTCTTTAAAGGTTTTGGTGCGTCTATCTTTTCTCCTGTTGAGAGAGTCGCAAATGTGGCAATCCCTAAGTCAATCCCTACGGATCGCCCATTGTCGGCAAGTGCTTGGGGTTGAATCTCAACAACAAAACTTAGAAAATAGCGGTCTGTTGAGTTTTTAATTACCGTGACCGATGAAGGTTCCGATGGTAAAGGACGACTCCAAACTACTTTTAAGTTACCAATTTTTGCTAAATAGACTTTTTCTCCCTTAAGCTTAAATCCTGCTTTTGTAAATTTTGCTGATTGCCTATATTTCCGCTTTTTAAAACGAGGATGTTTAACCTTTATACCTTTTATTTTTCCTTGACAGGAGCCAAAAAAGTTAGAGTAGGCTGGTTCTAAGTCTCTTAAAGATTGTTGTAAGGGAATAGCTGAGACTTCCCCTAACCATTCTTTTTCTTTTAAAAAATTTTGCAAATCCCTATCATTTTGGGATTTTGTACCAAAACTCTTTTGCCCCTTGTTTAGTAAATCTGAAAGCATAGCCTTCCTCTCCCAGTGCTAATCTCACCCAATTGATACCCTCGCTCATAACCTGCTTTTCATAATAGGTGATCCTCTCTGAGACGGAAGATGAACCTCTCTTTAATGAACATTTTGAAACGATTGAAGAAATGGAAGAAATTACGATAACCCGTTGTCAGTATCTCGGAACAATGACTAATGAAATTAGTAATTAGTCACCGCAATAAGGACAGCATTATTGAGAATGACTAAACATAGAAGTATTACCGGGTAAGGGGTTCTCAATCAACATATATGAAATACTTATATCTCCTTAAAATCTGCCTCAAAGCCGAAACCCTTATTATTTCGTCGTCAGATGGAAAAATTACAAAAGCAATAAATCCCTGAAAGCATTGATAGGCAACGGTTGTGGGTTTTCAAAACTCAGTGACTAATTACTGAAATTAAAAAGTTGACTAACTATACTTGGCTAACTTATGATTGATTGTTATCAGCTTTTCAAAACAAGATTTAGTATAACTTAACGGTGCTTTATTAAAGTTCATAGACAAGTTACAAAAATTTACCTAAACTCTCTACGCTTCCTCAGTTCTCTGTGTTAGCCTGAGTCCATAAGTAATTTATCTAGACCTGAAGCTCAAAGGAATGATCGCTAACCCTTGTCTAGCCAAGGCTACATCGGGTTGTGGCTTTTATCAGTTCCCTCGTCGGGAGAAAAGGAGAAAAATTCATGTCAAAAAAAGTTCTAGTTATCCTCTCCGAATGGGGATATTGGGGTGAAGAATTGGTCGGTCCCTATGATGTATTGAACGAAGCTGGTTACATCATCGACTTTGCCACCCCCAAAGGGCGCAAACCTGTGGCCTTACCCCCCAGTATGGATGAAACTTTTATCGATCCCCCCTTGGATAAGTATGTCACGAGCGCTCACTACGCCAAACGGACAAGAGAAATTGAACAGTCGGATTTGTTGGCAAAACCCATCGATCTTTCTAACTGGTTTCCGGCAATGCCCTATTTCAACAGCCCCAATTTTGGGCATGAACTAGAAGCTTACTATAATAAACGGGAGCAGTGTTGGAAAGAATTAGAACAGTACGACGCACTGGTGATGGTGGGTGGGTCTGGCCCGATGGTCGATATGGTGAACAATGAGAGAGTACATGACGTGATTCTCGGATTTCTCTCTCAGGGTAAGTTAATCACCGCCGAATGTTACGCTGTGACTTGTTTAGCCTTCGCTCGCGATTGGACGGAAAGAAAAAGCATTATTTGGGGTAAACACGTTACGGGTCATGCTCGTGAATACGACTATAAAGACAGTACAGGATTTGCCCAGATGTATGACTTTGAAGGAAAGCCGATGCCCTCCGCTAATGTCGGACCTGCCTTCTATCCCCTAGAATATATTCTCCGAGATGCAGTTGGACCAGAGGGACAGTATCACGGAGGGGTTGGGCATACCCTTTCAACAATTCTTGATTACCCATTTTTAACGGGTCGCTCTACCCAGGATGGAAAGCTCGTAGGAGAGTTGATCATCCAGGTTCTCGAGCATGGTCTAAGGCGTTACGGTTGGTAATCATCTACCTGATAACTCAAAACAGACTTGGAGAAAATCATGGCAGGGAAAACAGGGCGTTTCGCCATACTAGAACAATTTCTGGCAGATGGATTCACCTATATGTTCGGTAATCCGGGTACATCGGAAGAAGGGTTTCTCGATGCCCTTGGCGATTATCCAGACCTCAAATATATCCTCACTTTGCAAGAATCCGTAGCGGTCATGACGGCCGATGGTTATGCAAGGGCAACAGGAAAACCTGCCCTAGTGCAAATTCACAGTACACCAGGTTTGGGAAATGCGATCGGCGCTTTATACCAAGCCAAACGAGGTCATTCTCCCCTAGTGGTTATTGGTGGGGATGCGGGAATTAAATATCAGGCAATGGATGCCCAAATGGCGGGGGATTTGTTAGCCTTTGCCGAACCTGTCACTAAATGGTCAACCCTAGTGATGGAACCCTCATCTCTATTGCGGGTACTGCGAAGAGCGGTAAAAATTGCCACCACTCCCCCCATGGGGCCGGTGTATGTCTGCCTTCCCGTAGATATTTTAGACGCACCTACAGTGGAACCGGTCAGACCGACTTCTTTACCCTCGACCCGGGTAATCCCCGATGAGGTTTTGGTCAAAGAAATGGCGGAGATTTTGGCCTCAAGCCAAAAACCGATGATTTTTGTCGGGGATGGGGTGTCTTTTTCGGAAGCACAGGCTGAACTTACCCAAGTGGCTGAACTCTTAGGAGCCGAAGTCTGGGGGGCTGATATTGGCGACTTAAACATGAGTTATACTCATCCCCTTTATCAAGGTTCTACTGGCCATATGTTTGGCTATTCCAGTAAACCTATTACTACTAAGGGTGATGTCAACTTAGTTGTTGGCACTTATATGTTGCCCGAAGTCTTTCCTGACTTGGGCGATATCTTTGCACCTGGAGCGAAAGTTCTGCACATTGATCTCAATGCTTACGAAATTGCCAAGAACCACCCTGTAGATATAGGGGTAGTTAGTGATCCCAAATTGACCTTGGCTAAATTGGCAATCATCTTAGAGTCAATGCTCAACCCAGAACAAAAAGCGGCAGCCAAAGCGAGAACAGAAGCTATCGGCCAAGCTAAAGCCCAAAACCATCAACGCCAATTAGACGCTGATCGCCAAATTCGAGATCATGTCCCCTTACATCTATCTCGCTTTATGGAAGAGTTAGCCGCCAAACTTCCCGAAGATGCAGTCATCTTTGATGAAGCAATTACTAACTCCCCTGCTATAACCCGTTATTTCCCACCTACCAAACCAAGACACTACTTTGTCACCCGTGGGGGATCACTGGGAGTCGGCATTCCGGGGGCGATTGGGGCTAAATTAGCTCATCCCGATAAAACCGTGATTGGATTTGCCGGGGATGGGGGAGCTATGTACACCATTCAGGCACTCTGGACGGCCGCCCGTCATAACATTGATGTCAAGTTTGTGATCTGCAATAACCGCTCTTACCGCATTTTACAGGAGAACATAGCCGCTTACTGGCAGGAAAGAAATATTCCAGAACGACACTATCCCTTGAGTTTCGACTTATCTAAGCCGGATATTCACTTTGCCTCTATCGCCCAATCTCTGGGAGTACCGGGGGTTAGAGTCGAAAAACCTGCTGACATAGCCAGTGCTATTGAACAGATGTTAAACCATCCAGGACCTTTTCTGATAGACGTGGTTTTAGAAGGTGATGTTAATCCTGAAATGATTGGAATTCGGTGCGGTCAATAATTAGCCAAGGCTCGGCAATTAGCTCAAGGCGAGCGCGAAGAGTAATTTAATAATCTCAATCAATAACGCGGGAGCAAGCAAAAATGAGTAACCTAGCACCCCTAACAACCGAGGAAGTCCAGGCACTAGCCAGCGAATGGTATCGAAAACTCGATGTTCACGCTCCTATGGTTGAAATTTTACCCCTCTTGGCCGATGAAGAACTCGAAATGGTCTTTCCAGAGGCAACAGTCCACGGTTATGCCGGATTCGAGGGTTGGTATCAACGGGTGATCCGCCAGTTTTTTGACGAGGTGCATACACTCAAGGAAGTCACACCAGTACCAGTTGAAGGCGCAGTCGAAGTAAAGGTGGTCGTGCAATGGCAAGCCAGTATCTGGAATCCCCCTAACGCCAAAAGTGCCCGCATCAACTGCGATGCCTATCAGCGCTGGGTGGTCAAGCGATCACCGGCAACCACTCAACCGATTGTGATCAAATACATTGTTGATCGGCTGGAATATCACCCAGGTTCGGCGACGCTTTAGACAGGTCAAGGCAATTCTGGACGAAGATTTTGCATTGTCAATAATTTTAAGGAAAGGAAAAGCACGCTATGAACAATCGAGACATCGTAGACAAGTATTACGAATATGCTAATTCCGGGGATTGGGACGCCTGGTGCAATTTGTTCGCTGAGGATCAGATTATGGATGAGCAATTAGCCGGGCATATTGAAGGGTTATCTGCTCTCAAGTCGATCATGGCAGGAATGGACAAGACTTACTCCAAATTCCAAAACCTTCCCCAAAAGATTATTGTCGCCGGAGATGAAGCGGCCGTCGTTTCCCATATCTCTGCCGCCAACCTCGCCGGAGAAGCGATCGAAGCCAACGTGATGAATTACTTCCGTTTTCAGAAGGGCAAGATTAGCTATATGGCTAACTTCCATGATAGCAAGCCGTTCGCTCCCATTCTTAACCAGTAGCCCGCTAGTCTAAGGAGAAACTCAATGGCAGATTTTCCAATTGTACACGATGTGATGGGCAAATTCATGGAATTGCCCCGCGACCACGTTCACGCCTATGTGATTGAACTCGATAATTCGGTGGTAGTAGTCGATACGACCTTAGCCATGTCCAGTGCGGCAGATGTGCGAGCCAAAGCCGACTCCCTCGGTAAACCGATTGAAGCCGTATTGATGACCCACGGACATCCCGATCACTATACCGGCTTAGTCAAGTTTGCTGATCTGCCCCGCTTAGCTTCCCAAGGCTGTCTAGAGTTTGCCCAAAGTGAAGATATTCACAAATCAGCGGTGGCTAAGGGGTATTTAGGAAATGACTATCCTGATCAGCGGATTTTTCCCAACGAAATCGTCAAAAACGGCGATAAGTTCACCTTCGGCGGGGTCAAGTTTACCTTTACCGATCTCGGTCCAGCCGAATCTCCCAGTGATGGGATGTGGGTGTTTGAGAAAGATGGGGTAAGACACGCTATGGTCGGCGATGTAGTAGCCAACCAATGCCATTGTTTCATGCGCGATGGTTACTCCTTCGAATGGCTGCAAGTCCTCGATCGCCTAGAAAAAGACTTTGATCAATCGACCCTACTCTATATTGGCCATGGCAAAAGTCCTTCAACCGTGGACATGATCGAATGGCAACGGGGTTATATTAAAGCTTTTATCGAGGTGATTGACCATCTTGAGGACAAGTCGGAACCCGTCAGTCGAGCCACGCAAGAAAAAGTCATCGCAGCGATGCAGAAGTATTTACCAGGGGAAGCCACCCTATTTTTGCTCGACTACGAACTGGAGATTTCGCTCCCAGCCCTTTGGCAAAGACTGAAAAAATAGGATGCTGTAGCTAGGGAAAGGACAACTATAACCCTAAGGAGGACAATTGTGGGAAAAGGAAGAGAGTTTTACCAAGAACAGTTGGCTTTAATGTCATCGGGTGACATCGACGGCTTGCTAGAGCAGCATTACCACGAAGATGCGGTGATGATCACCTTCGATGGCATCCGCCAAGGACGCGAAGAACTCAAGAAATACTACGTCGATACCCTCAAGCTCATGGGGCAAATTACCTATTTAAAGACGGAGTATTTTGCCGAAACGGAAGATGTCATCATCTTTAAGTCCGTCATCACCAGTGAGGGACGGGGAACGGTCCACGCGGATAACGGTTTCTACCTGAAAGATGGGAAGATTTACCGCCATATCGCCCTGACTATTCTCCCGGATGTTGACTACGATGCACTAGGTACAAGGTGGACAGAGGAGGGATAACAATGACAGAAAAAGTGCAACTCCGCTCCGAATCGGCAACTCTTATCAAAGATCGCTCTTATTTAGGGGAGGAAGCAACTGCAATGGAACCCAAACAGGTTGTCTTGGAATTCTTCGCGGCGGCGGGGCGGCAGGACAAGGAAACGACCAAAACCTATCTGGCACCCGATGTCGTGTGGAACGACAACGGGCCGCCGGAAATGATAGGCGGCGGGCATTTCCACAATGCCGACGAGGTCATCGATTACATCTGGGGCAACATTCGCGACACTCGTGAACTGAGGATCACGCCCCAGTGGATCATCGCCTCGGAAGACAAGGTGGTCGTACTCATCAATGAACACGCCGTCATTGTCAACACCGGCCGGTATTACAATATCGATTCGATTCATGTTTATACCGTCTTGGACGGGCGGATCGCCAACTTCAATAATTATTTCGACCCGATGCCCCTGCTTCGGGCGACCTACGACATCGATTTCAAAAAACCATCTTTCAAAACCGAGGCACTTTGATTGCTCAAGGAGGGATGACAATGACAGAAAAAGTTCAACTCCGCTCGGAACCGGCAACTCTTACCAATAGCGATGTCCGGGAGCTACTCAAAAAGTATAACTTCTATTGCAAAGAGTACCCTTGGAATCAAGATTACGCCAACGACGGAGGCTTATTCGAGAATGATTTTCAAGACAATAGTGATGGGACGATTACAGATAGAGCAACTGGTCTGATGTGGCAGAAGAATCAGGCTCCTGACTATGCCAGGTGGAAGAATGGACAACCCTACATCGAGCAACTTAATCAAGAACGGTTTGCTGGCTATTCTGATTGGCGATTACCCACCATTGAAGAACTGGCCTCGCTGATGACAAGAGAACGGCTTAATGACAGATTGTATGTCAGTCCTGTGTTTTCCAAGAAAATGTGGTTTTGGAGTAGCGATCAAGGGGGGGCTGGTTCGGGCCGTGACTGGGCGGGCACGGGTTACGCTTGGGCGATTAATTTCAACTATGGATGTCTTTTCTGCCTAGAAATTGATAACGCTCAAGATATCCGAGCAGTACGGACGGCAGTTGTCCCCCCAGGACGGCAATTTTATCAGGGATGTGATTCTGTATAAAGCCAGTGTGAAAACTGAAAAGTTTGGCACGATTAAAGGGGATGATGCGTTCTATCTGAAAGACGGAAAAATTTGGCGTCACATTGCTTTAACTATTCCTCCTGTAAAAACTAAGGAATGGGCATTTAAGGAATTGTAGGATTCAAGGAATTGTCTGTCTTTAGTAACAATCAAGGAGGATAATGATGAAAACTATGAGTTCGATTAATTTGCGTTCTGACCCTGTAGATTTTACCAATCGTGATCTGAGTGAAGTAGCAGATATATTCAGAAAATACAATTTCTTCTGCAAAAAATATGATTGGAATCAGGAGTTTAGCAACGAGGAGGGAGATTTCAAGAATGATTTTCAGGATAATGATGATGGGACGGTGACAGACAGAGCCACAAGACTGATGTGGCAAAAGGGGCATTCTCCTGAATATGGACGATGGGAAGATGCCAAACTGTATATTGAGAAACTCAATCAAGAGCGTTTTGCTGGCTATTCTGATTGGCGACTGCCCACTATTGAGGAGTTAGCTTCGATCATTACCAGGGAAAAGCTCAATGACGGATTATATATCAGTCCAGTGTTTTCCAATCGGTTGTGGATATGGAGTTGTGACGTGAAGGATGCCAACGCGGGCTTGATCTGGAACAGCAATTTCCTCTATGGGAGTGTGTATTGGATTGATGCTGACAACGGCCAGGACATCCGAGCAGTGCGGACGGCAGTTGTCCCCCCAGGACGGCAATTTTATCAGGATCATGTTGCCTATTTAGGGCGGGGAGGATGTGATTCTGTATAAAGCCAGTGTGAAAACTGAAAAGTTTGGCACGATTAAAGGGGATGATGCGTTCTATCTGAAAGACGGAAAAATTTGGCGTCACATTGCTTTAACTATCCCTCCTGATCAGACAAAGGAATGGGCGATGAAAGAGCTAGACTAATTCCTTGGCTTTTCTCTCTCAGTACTTACGCTACGAGTAGATTTAACCTGGCAACTCATCACCTTACCTTTTTTTAATTATTTTGGAGATCAAAGCGATGCAAGAACAAAAATTGGTTAACAGGGAAAAACTGCTCGGAAAATGGTTAGCTAATGATATAACGCCACTCTTCAAGGATAAAGAAGACACAGCTATTGCCAGAATTTTGCATTCATTGGAATCAGGAGAAATAAAACTTGAACAGCTTTGGCAAAGTAGCCAATCGCTCCCGCCAGTAACTTTTCCCATACAGTTAGAATTCTTTGAATCGGGAGAAATGGCCATGTCGATCCTACAGTCCATGCTGCCTAATGCTCCTATGACAATGCAGCTCAACATGACGATCACTTGGAAGCTCGATGGCGATCAACTGTTGACGCAAACCTTGTTGGACGAAATGGAAGCCAAAATAACTATTAATGAGGATGCACAACTTACCGCCGAGCAAAAAGAGGCATTGAGACAACAAATCCCCGATCTAGAAGCCCAATCGCTGGCAGAAGTCCGAAAAAATCCCCAAATGAACAGGCTGAATATTGTCAGTGTTTTCTACAGCAGTGACCGGTATTTTCTGACCAAGAGTGAAGAAGGCAATTGGGTGCTTCATGAGAGACTTTCAATAAAGACAAGAGAACTCATAAAGCAGTATTTCGAGTGCATCAATACCCAAGACTGGGATACCTGGGTCAGCTTGTTTGACGACAACGTAGTGATGGACGAAGCCCTATCTGGACATATGGAAGGCAGACAAGCTATGAAAGATTCCGCCAAAGGTATTCAAGAACAATTTTCCAAATTTGAAAATCACATTCAGGAAATTGTCGTCGAAGACGAGCGGGGGATGGTCGTCTGTCGCATCGAAGCGGTAACAGTTGGTGGTGCTGTGATCGAGTCGGTTGGAGCCAACTTCTACCGAATTGCCAACGGTAAAATCACCTACATGGCAAGCTTCCATGATCGCACGCCATTTACCCAAGCGTTTTCATCCCGACAGTCAATAGCTGCTCCAAGATTCATTGGAGGTTGATTAACAGTAAGCGTTTTACTAACATTCGCTAATATATGCCACCACTTAGGTGGGGCAGATGTTCCACATGGAGACAATAGATTGATGAGTTTACAAATCTTTTCTCAAGTTGCTCTAACGTGCCAAGACCAAGCTGCCACTGAAAGGTTCTACACCAAGAATTTTGGGTTTAAGCGAGCCAGAGTGGCGCTACTACCAGATGGCAGCCAGATTGTCTTTATCAAAATGGGGGATAGTGCCTTTTATTTTGAATTGTTTCAAGCCCAAGAAGAATCCCCCATCCCCGCCGCTGTCAAGGATGGGTATCCGTTCCCAAGTGTCCGCCATTTGGCCTTTAAGGTGGATAACGTTGATGCTAAGTTGGCGGAGATGGGAGAAGATGCCAAAATCACCCTTGGCCCTGTGAATTTTGATGATTATATCCCTGGATGGCGCACAGTTTGGCTTGCCGATCCCGATGGTCGAATTGTGGAAATTAGTCAGGGATTTACAGATCAAGAAAATCCACCCCCTTTAAATAAGCAGTAATCGCTCAAGTGATTACAACAACGGATCAATAAATCAAGAACTGAAAACAAACAAAAAACAGGAGCAATCACCATGGCTAACGCTGTTGATTTTACCTTCTCAGACCTGATCGCTGGCTACATTACCAGCTATGACAAAACCACCGATTCCTTTGGTCTGAAAACTTCCGATGATCGCGAATATACCGTCTATCTGACCTCGAATACCTACTCGCAACTGATTCGCAATCTTGGACAAGCCTATCAGGATGCAACGGGGGCGATGCGAGACCTGATTGAATCAGGCCAACCCAAGCAACAAGGTCAGCGGGGGCGGTTTATTTTTGCTTATGGGATCTTTTATCCCCTCGATGACAATCATTATCGGTTTGAGGCCAAACAGATCAACTTTATTGGACGCTCCGATGATTATAGCAATGACTATGTCTTTGAACAACCAAACTGGTGGATCAATCAAATCAAGCAATTAGGAGACTTTTATCTCAAGTCTCAGTTTGGCACTCCTGACGGCAAGCTTAATATTGACTATTCTCTCTACCGCACTAATTTAGGGGTTACGGGAGAAAAACAAAAAAGTGGCCGACAAGAAACCGATACAATTTCTCGCCTCGTCTATGGTTTTGCCACAGCCTTTTTAATGACGGGGGACGATCGCTATCTGGAAGCCGCTAACAAGGGAACTGAATACCTGCGGGATCACCTGCGGTTTGAAGATAAAAATGCCGGTATCGTTTACTGGTATCACGCTGTAGATCTGCAACCAAATGGACGAGAAGATAAAGTCTTTGCCTCGGAGTTTTGGCAAGATTTTGATGCCATTCCTTGCTATGAGCAGACTTATGCCTTAGCAGGTCCTGTTCAGACTTACCGAGTCACGGGCGATCCGAAAATCCTCGCCGATGCTCAAGCAACGGTTAAGTTATTTAAGGATTACTTCCGAGATCCCAAACTAGGGGGCTACTATTCCCATATCGATCCCATTACCCTTAAGCCCTACGGCCAGATATTAAAAGCGCACAACAATGAAGCCAAGAAGAATTGGAACTCTGTGGGCGACCACGCCCCCGCTTATTTAATTAACCTCTGGCTGGGAACGGGGAAAGAAGAATATGCGGAGTTTCTCGAAGAAACCTTCGATACTATAACCCAGCATTTTCAAGATTACCAGAACAGTCCCTTTGTGCAAGAAAAATTCAATGATGACTGGTCGCCAGATTACAGTAAGCAAGAGCAGCCGAACAAAGGCGTTATTGGTCACAACCTCAAGATTGCTTGGAATTTAACCCGGATGTACGGACTAAAAAACAAGCAAGAATATAAAGACTTTGCTAACAAGATTGGCAACACCATTGCTCAAGTCGGCTCTGACCGTCAACGGGGCGGTTGGTACGATATGCAGGATCGGCAAGAAAAAGCGGGCAATTTCTATAAGTATTTCTGGCACGATCGCAAAGCCTGGTGGCAAATGGAACAGGGCATTTTAGCCTATTACATTTTGTCGGGAGTCTATCGGGAAAATGCCGAATTTTTACGCTATGCCCGGGAAGGAACAGCCTTCTATAATGCCTACTTCCTCGATCACGAGGCGGGAGGAGTCTATTTCAATGTCTTGGCTAATGGCATCCCGTATTTGCTGGGAACAGAATGGGGCAAAGGCAGCCACTCCATGTCCGGCTATCACTCCTTTGAATTGTGCTATTTAGCAGCCGTCTATACCAATTTGCTGCTGTTCAAAGAGCCGATGGATTTCTACTTCAAGCCCGTCCCCGGCGGCTTCCCCGATCGCATTCTGCGGGTGGCTCCCGATATCCTACCTCCCGACAGTATTTATATTAAACAAGTCTGGATTGAGGGGGTGCGCTATGATGACTTTGATGCCAAAGCATTGACTGTCAAGCTTCCGAGCAACTACGACAACAAGAAAATTCGGGTGCTGATCTATCCGACGGGTATTAGTTTTGAAGCGGCTCTGTTAGACTTCAGCGAGGGCGTTGCCAAAGTGGATTTAACCGGAGAAATCGATCAAGGAGACTCGTGGGCAATCGGCGAACTGGAACAAGAGTTTAACCGCCTAGAAATCCAACAGGCACAAAAAGTAGTTCTCGTCGCCTCAAGTTTGACATCCATCTCTGACGAAGCCCTGCGCTACTTAACCTATTACATTCGTCGGCGTACTCGTGAAACAGGCGGCAGCTTTACCCTCTCCGTCGAGGGAGCTAACGACCAAGTGAAAAGGGCTTTCCTAAACGCTAATGTCGTTGAGCCGGACCAAATCTCTTAGGCTTTGAAAAAGATTAGCTCGAGGTTGAAAAGCATGAATTACGCTCGACTCTTATTGGGATGGCATCCTCACTCAAATAACAGAGGGAAATTTTCCTCCCCCAAGCATTGGCTCTTAGTAGCACTGTTATCCCTGGTGTTAAGTTTTGCCATCCCCTCTCTCATCGAACCGGCTCTAGCAGTGGGAGCTAACAACCTGGGAGCGACTTTCGACGCAACCCAAAATAATGTCACCTTTCGCGTCTATTCTAATGCCGCCACCCACCTGGAAGTGTGGCTCTACGACCAGAATTTGGGCGCAGCAGAAAAATTTAAACTTCCTTTAACCCAAGATAGCAGTAGCAAAATTTGGTCTGTTAGCGTACCCGTCTCAACTCTGAAAGCCAAGGGGATAAAAGATACCATCTACTACGGCTATCGCGCTTGGGGGCCGAATTGGACTTACGATCCCTCTTGGACTCAAGGATCGACCGTTGGGTTTGTGCGGGATGTGGACGGTCAAGGAAACCGCTTTAACCCGAATAAACTCCTCTTAGATCCTTATGCAGTGGAGGTAAGCCATGATCGCCTAATTCCCACCGCCCCCGGGCAGACCAATGGGGGGATTTATGTCTCAGGTCCAGAATACCGCGCCTTTGACACGGGAAGCCAAGCACCGAAAGGGATCGTCCTGCCGCTCGCTCAAGCTGACATCGGGAATAAACCGACTCGTCCCTTCAAAGATGAGATTATCTATGAAGTTCATCTGCGGGGGTTAACGGAAAACGATCCGGACATTCCCGAAAACCTGCGGGGAACTTATGCCGGAGCGGCACTCAAGGCCAAATATCTCAAAGATTTAGGGGTGACAGCCGTGGAATTTCTGCCCCTGCAATCGATGCAAAATGACACCAACGATGCGATCGCTTCTACGGCTGGAGATAATTACTGGGGATATGACCCCTATAACTACTTTGCCGCGGATCGCCGCTATGCTGCCGATAAAACTCCGGGGGGGCCGACCCAAGAATTTCAGCAGATGACTAAAGCCTTCCACGAACAGGGACTGAAAGTCTATGTGGATGTAGTCTATAACCATACAGGGGAAGAAGGCGTGGATTCATCGGGAAATATTTCCCCCATTTTCACGATGCGAGGTTTAGACAACCCCACCTATTACGAACTCAGCAACGACGTGCGTTACTACTACAGTGATAACGGGGTCGGGCCGAATTTGAACACGGGCAATCCTGTGGTGCGGGATTTGATTATTGATTCCCTGGCCTACTGGAAAGATACTCTGGGAGTAGATGGATTCCGATTTGACCTCGCGCCGGTGATTGGCAACGACTGCCAGCGGGGATGTTTTCAATTTAACAAATTCAACCCGGAAAATGCCCTCAATCGGATGGTTAAGGAATTGCCGGTACGTCCTGCCAATGGGGGAGATGGGGCGGACTTGATTGCAGAACCTTGGGCCGTCACCAACTACCAGATGGGGAACTTCCCTAGTGGTTGGGCAGAATGGAATGATAAGTTCCGCGATAGTTTCCGTAAAGCCCAAAACCGCTTAGGAGTTGAAAACGTTCCCCCTAACGAATTGGCAACCCGTTTCGCCGGATCGAGGGATCTATTTCAGGATGATGGTCGTCAGCCTTGGCATTCGGTAAACTTTATCGTCGCCCATGATGGGTTTACCTTGCGGGATGTCTATAACTGTAACCAGAAAACCAACAGCCAACTGACTTGGGATAAGGGACCATCTGACGGAGGAACAGATAATAATTTGTCCTGGGATCAGGGAGGAGAGCCGTCACTTCAGCGACAAGCCACTCGCACTGCCCTCGCCCTTGAGATGCTTTCGGCAGGTGTCCCAATGATGACGGGAGGAGATGAGATGTATCGTACCCAGTACTGCAATAACAATATGTACAACGTCGATTCTGCCGCCAATTGGCTCGACTATGACAATATCAAGGAGTATCCCCATTTCTTCAACTACAGTCAGAAGTTACTGGCTTTTCGCAATGCCCATGCCGCTTTACGTCCCGCCGATTTCTTTAAAGGTACAGATAATAATGGCAATGGCTTAAAAGACCTTACTTGGTTGCGAAGTGATGGAAATGAACCGGATAGCAATTATTTCTCGGATCCGAACCAACATTTTCTGGCCTATCGTTTGGATGGCTCGGAATTGGGAGACGGCGTACAATCTATTTATGTCGCCTACAATAGTTGGTCGGGAAATATCCAGGCAACACTCCCCCCTAATCTTCCGGGTAAGCAATGGTATCGAGTCGCCGATACCGCCGGCTTTATGGAAAGTCAGGACAATTTTAATGCTCCTGGTTCGGAAGAATTACTGACAGGTTCAACCTATGATGTCAATGGGCGTTCCCTACTTTTATTAATTGAGAAGTAGGAGCATTCTATCGACATTGAGTGGCTAGGTCTTGTCGGTAAAATACTTGACAGTGGCCTAGCCCACTCTGCTAAATGTGAATCAACCCTTAGCCAGAAAATAGCTGTGAATAAACCTTTAGCTGGAAAAAAAGTCGCTGTCCTTCTCGAGACAGAGTATATTGCAGCCGAGATTGAGTATTATCAAAGGGAGTTCTCGCAGCTGGGGGCAGAAGTTGAGCTACTGTCCTATTTATGGGGAGCAAAAAGCAGACAGTTAGTTTGTGATATCGATAGTCCAGAGCGTCCGGTTAAAGATATTCATACTCTAGTAGTAGATGTTGATGTCGCAGATCGGGAGGCGAATAATTACGATATTGTGGTTATGGCGGCAAATTATTGCAGTGTGAGATTGCGAGAAATTCCGCCAATGGGCAGTTTAGGAAGTCCGGATTTACTTGCTACTCCCCCAGCAGTGGATTTTTTTGCCAAGGCCATGTTAAATAAAAAAATTGTCAAAGGCGCTTTGTGTCATGCTTTATGGATTTTAACTCCTATTCCAGCCTTATTAAAGGGACGTAAGGTTATTTGTCATACGGTGGTTTTGGCAGATGTTCATAATGCCGGGGCGATTTTTGTTCCGGCTCCCGAAAAAGTTGTCATTGATGATGATTTAATAACTGGACGCTCTTTTGCTGATGTAGAAGCTTATTTTCAGGCGCTCGTACAAACAGCCATCAAGAAAGATACTAACTGCAATTTGATTAAATAAATCTTCAACCACCGAGGGGGTGTGATTCCTGAAACATTTAATCTAGGCATCCTGCCTGTTGTCAACATTTATTGAGGCAATAATCATGTTAGATCAAACTCAGTCATGGCCAACACAAATCACGGGAAAAAGGATCGCTATTATTGTTTTAGCTTTCCTCTTTAGTTGCGGAATTTTAGTTGCTTATCCCTCTCAGGTATTAGCTGATAAAAACGTTAATACAGTTAATGTAGAACAATTGCTGAAGCTGTTACCCAATGGTGAGCGCTGGAAGAAACACATGACGGAAGAGCTGCTACCTTTCTGGGAAATGGAGACAGCTTTAGGTCAACCGCTGGGGAATTTTCCTACTTATCGCTGTAATGATGGTTCCTTATATAACTCTCAGTCACCTTGTCCAGAATTAAAATATGCCGCACCTGGTATTGTTTGGGTTGAGCCGGATTATCGAGACTATGTCCGCGCCAAATCTCGACAAGTTTATGCCTATGGAGTAGCTTTCCATGTAACTGGTGATGAGACTTATTTAAACTATGCTCGAGCCGGAGCCGATTATCTGCGAAAATATGCTTTAGATCGGCAAAATGGGGGAGCTTATAGCTATTGGCATGAACCCGAACATTTACCCGGACCAGAAAAACTACAAAGAACCAGTCAAGATTTAGCCTATGCTCTGAGTGGGATGGGATTTTACTATTATCTCACCCGCGATGCTGCTGTTTTAAAGGACATCATCCAGGTTAAAAACTACATTTTTGACACCTATTACGAGCCGACTCTGGATCTGATTAATTGGGTCAAAGAACCTTCTCCGGATGGAGAGCAAGCCAACCAAAAAGAATTAGTCTCCCAACTGGATCAAATTTATGGTTATATGTTGTGGTTAACCCCGACATTAGCTGAACCAGAGCGAACTCAATGGAAGCAAGAGCTAAATCATTTAGCCCACATTATCATCAATCAGTTTTATAGTCCTCAACAAAATCTGTTTTGGGGTGCTGTTACCAATAGTAACATCAAACATTTAGGGACACCGCATACGGATTTTGGCCATTCCGTTAAAACTATGTGGTTAATTTATCAAATCGGTAAGCTAACCGATGATTTAGAATTAACCTTATTTGGGGAGAATCATGCAGCAGAAATTCTGGAAACAGCTTACCTGAAAAAAACTGGATCTTGGGCAAGGGGGTTTGATGAAAATGGCAAAATAGACCCAGATAAAGAATGGTGGAGTTTAGCAGAATTGGATCAGGTGAGTGCAACTTTAGGGTTAGTCGATCCAAGCTATGCAGTTTACTTGCCAAAAACCTATAACTATTGGTTTAATTACATGGTCGATCCAGAAAATAAGGAAATCTGGCACATGGTAAGTGCTAAGACGAATAAACCTTATCCTTGTCTGGCTACTCAACCATTAAACGAGTCTAAATGTTTTCCGAAACAGCATTCTTGGAAAAATGCCCTACATTCATTTGAACACGCTTTAGTAGGATATATCACCATGCAGCAAATTCATAGTCAACCCGTTCAGCTTTATTATGCCTTTAAGGAGAAACCAGAGGATAAATTTATCTATCCTTATTTCTATGAGGGCAAGGTTAGCGAGATCATTAATCACTCAACTCAAGACAATTCTAGTTCTATCCAAGAAGTAATCTTCACCGATATCCGTTGAAAATTTCTAAAATCATGGAGAAAAAATAATGACTAATTCACTCTCTATAGGGTTGAAAACGTTACTAACCGTAATCATCGCCTTTTTTATCGTGTTTGTTAATCCAGTTAAGGCTGATGTGATCTATCATGCCTTTAATATTCCTTTTCGGGAGATTGAAAGGGAACTTCCCGAACTTAAAGCCCAGGGTTACACCTATATTCAAATCTCACCCCCCCAGTTAAGTAACCCGTCTAATGAGTGGTGGGGAAGATATCAACCGATTGATTTTACTGTGATTGATAGTCCTTTAGGTAATGAAAATGAGCTAAAAGAACTTATTGACACAGCCCATCAACAGGGAGAAAAAATTATTGTAGATGTGGTGCTTAATCACATGGCCAACTATGAAAATTATCCCAATACCCTGCAATATCCACGCTTTTCTCCTCAAGATTTCCACGGCAGGGCCTGCATTCAAAACTATGATGATTCCTATCAAGCTACTCACGGATGGCTAGGACTAGACTGTGGTAGTGGACAAGGGGGGCTGCCCGATTTAAACACTGAATCTCCCTATGTCCGTCAAGAGGCGAAAAATTACATTAATAAGCTTTTAGACCTTGGTGCTGATGGATTCCGTTTTGATGCGCTTAAACATATTGAACCGGGATTTTTCCAAGAAGTGCTTGAGGGAGTCCCCTCCGATGTCTATCTCTATGGGGAAATTGTCGAAGATAGTCCAAGAATGGCTTTTTCCTATACTTCTATTCACGATCTTGATGTTACGGATTACCCCCTATTAAATACCCTTAAAAGAGCTTTTAGTCTGGGTGGTGATTTGCGTATTCTCGAAGATACCGGAAGTGGAAATGGAGCTTTACCCGGTCCCAATGCTGTCACCTTTGCTAAAACCCATGATACCGTTCCGGGCAGCCTGCTTTATGGGGGTTATGGATTAGATTCAAGGGATAGTATCTTAGCCAATGCTTTCGTGCTTTCCCGTGCCGATGGATTACCTTTAATTTATGGGGAGGATGCTTCAGATCCTATTGTTCAGGCGGGGGTGGCATTCCATGAGCAAATGATGGGACAATCTCAGTCCTTCCCGAATGGTAATGAGATTGCCACGGGGGGAGATAGCCCAAATTTACTCTTTATTGAAAGAGGCGATTTAGGTATTGCCATGATCAATAAATCCGGCAATACATTTGATGTTGCAGATGCTAAAATGCCTGGTTTAGACGCAGGTTGCTATCAAGAACTGCACTACAATTTTCCCATGTCTGTCACTGTTGGTGGGGATGGACAGAAACAGATAACTCGCTGGGGTAATAACGAAAGAGGGGGCATTTCAATTCAACCTAGAGATGCCATGTTTTTTGTCAAAACTTCCGACAACATCTGTGTTCGATGATGCCGATGGGAGTTCTCTGCTTTAAATCATGGAGAAAAAATGATGACTAATTCACTCTCTGTATGGCTGAAAACGTTGCTAACCATCATCATTGCCTTTTTTGTGGTGTTTGTTAACCCAGTTAAGGCTGATGTGAGCAATCAGGTTTTTTCTACTCCAATTGTCAATCAAAAAACCGAGGGAATGGCGATTCCGGTACTGTGTAACCCGGACATTTCTCAATGTCCCGCCAGTGCCCAGTTACTGGGAACGGTTAACAACAACCGAGGGCACTGGAATCCCTTTTTACCAGAAAACAACATGATTGAAGACGGCCCGCTCTATTACAAGGAATTAGAACTCAAGGCGAATGGAGGCCGCCACGGTAACGGAATCTATGCTTTCCGTTTTGTTACTAATCAAAACTTGCAACAGACCTTCAAGGCCGATCACAACCGAACGGATAGTACAGGTAAACCTAAATTGGTTGGAGGAGAACTCGCTCACCAAGCCCAGAATATTATCATCAAAGTTGACCGTGACGATGTTTATAAAATTAGCTTTAACCCTTCAAACTTAACCTTTGATGTCACGCCTCATCCCACTTACCTAACAAAAATTGAATCGGTACAACTGAATGGATTTGTCTGGGATGATGAAGATATGTTCCAGAAATTTGATGAAACCCGTGCCAACCACGAAATCACAAAAAACGGGGATTGGTGGGAGAAAACAATCCCCCTCAAGGCGAATGGGGGCATTGATTTTAGAGCCGATGGAGTCTATCAATTTTTATTCTCTGCCAACCACAACGAGGACTGGGGATTTGGTGCTTACAATAACGGCAAAAATACTCTCACCGGAGGAACTGGCTTTGGCAGCGGCGGGGGACAGAGCAAGCACTCCGCAATCACGATTCAAGTCTTTGAAGATGGTAATTACACCCTCCAGATGAATCCCCAGGAATATAAGTTTAAAGTCAAAGCTCCTGAAGGGGTAAGACCCGTCAAAATTTGGAACGACGTGACCTCTTTGCAATTACTCGGCACCTTTTATCCCGATGTTCAATTCGATCCCACGAAGGCAGAACACAATATGGAATCTGTTGGTGACAAGATCTGGACTAAAACTTTGCAATTACAACCGGGTATTTACGGGGCAAATTTTGCCATTTCTGGGGAGCTTTTTTTGGATACAATGGCCCTCGGTGCTTGGCTGGAATCCGATCACCCCAACAAACTGATCGGTCGCGGTTGGCATGGCAAGCCTAACGAGCCTAATATTTTCTTTGAAGTCAAGGAAACTGGAGCCTACCAATTCACCTACGACGCTGCTCAAGATCGGTTTTCTATTGAATCCTTAAGCAATGCCTCTTTGCAACCGCCAGCCGTGATTGAAACCCTACAGTTAGTGGGGAATTTCGCCGAACCACTGCAAGCGTGGGAGCCGACCAGTACCGCCAACAATATGCAACAAATTAGCCCTCACATCTTTAGCAAAGATGTCCAGCTGGAAGCCAATCGCAAGTATGAGTATAAGTACAATGCCAATAATTGGGGTTGGCTCTGGGTATTTGCCGATTACGAATTGGACGGCTACGGACGGGACTTTCTGGGAAGAAACCCCGACCCCGCCCATTCCCGAATTGAAGACTTGAAAGTGTACGGACAGCTTACCACTCACGGCAATCCTCCCCCTCTCCAATTTACTCCTACAGCCAGTGGTTGGTACACATTTACCGTCAACTTGGAAACGGGGTCCTACTCGGTGCAACCCAGTAAAAAATAAAATTAGGTTTGTAGTTGGGCTTTAGTCCTTACTAGATAGGGTCTTTGTCCGACTACTTACTCCGCGCGCGTAGGAAAATAACTTTTCTTTTTCTCTAAAGTCCACAGGGAGAGTAAAATGAAAAATTTTTTTGATGTCTTTATCTCCTATGGACGTGCTGATAGTAAAGCTTTGGCTATCAAACTTAATCAAAGGTTGGCAGCAGAAGGCTTAAACGTCTGGTTCGACCAAGAAGATATTCCCTTGGCTGTGGACTATCAAGAACAGATTAATGATGGCATCGAGAGGACACATAACTTTATTTTTATCATCGCCCCCCATTCAGTTAATTCGCCATATTGCCTGAAAGAAATTAATCTAGCAATTAAGTATAATAAGCGCATTATTCCGCTGCTTCATGTTGAACAAATTAGCCAAGAAACTTGGCGGCAAAGAAATCCAGATAAAACTGAAGCTGACTGGCAAGAATATCAAGCTGAGGGAAGGGATTCTAGTTTTCCGAATATGCACCCAGTGATCAGCAAAATTAACTGGATCTATTTCCGAGAAGAAATTGATGATTTTGAAAGCTCTTTTGCTGGTTTGATCGGCGCAATTCATCAGCACAAAAATTATGTCGAAAAGCACAGTATTTTTTTAGTTAAAGCCTTAAATTGGTCGAGGAATCATAAGCAAACTAATTATCTGTTAATTGGCGAAGAGAGACAGGCAGCAGAAAAGTGGTTAAAACATAGATTTACTGAGGAACAGCCGCCTTGCTTGCCCACGGACTTACACTGCGAATTTATTAGCGAAAGCAGTAAAAATGCTAATAATTTGATGACACAGGTCTTTCTGTCATCGTCGGAAAAAGTTAATGTCATCAAGGAGAAAATTGGCAAGACTCTGATGCGCGAAGGCTTTACCATCTGGACTAATCAGACAGATATTAAAACGGGAACTGCCTTTGAGGAAGAAATTAATAAAGGCATTGAAGGGGCGGATAACTTTGTTTATTTAATATCTCCAGAAGCCCTGCAATCATCATACTGTTATCTAGAACTTGCTCACGCTTTTGCTACCAACAAACGCATTATTCCTCTGCTGATTGAAAAGACCGATATTGAGTTAATCCCCTCCCAGTTACAGAAATTACAATTTATTGACTTAACTGAATATGAAGATCGGGAAAAATATCGCAGTAGTATCGATAAATTATTGAAGGAATTAAACAGGGATGCTGCTTATCATGAAAGTCATAAAGTCCTGTTGGTCAAAGCCTTGAAATGGCAGCAGCAAACCCACAACCCTAGTGTCCTATTGCGGGGCTATAATCTCCAACATTTTGAAGCTTGGCTGAAGGTAGCTAAACAGCGAACAGAATCCCCTCCCTTACCGCTACAGGAAGAATTTATTACCGCCAGTCTCAATCAACCTAAAGCATCTTCCTTAGAGGTTTTTATCTCTTATTCTCGTGCCGATTCAGATTTAGCAAGAAGATTAAATGAGTCCCTAATCTCCCTGGGAAAGCTCACCTGGTTCGATCAAGAAAGTATCGCTTCCGGGGAAGATTTTCGCCGAGAAATTTATCAAGGCATTGAAATTTCCGACAACTTTGTATTTATTATTTCTCCCAAATCAATCAATTCCCCCTATTGTTCTGATGAGGTGGAATATGCCCAAAAATTAAATAAGCGAATTATCCCGATCTTACACCAAAAAGTTGCAGCCAAAGATTTGCCCGCTGCCTTAGCTAGTATTCAGTGGCTTGATTTTAGTCAGCATGGCGGGGACTTTCTGACCAATTTTACTCAGTTAGTTAGAACCATACATACGGACAGAGATCACGTTCATAACCATAGCAAATGGTTACAGAGAGCCAAAGAATGGGAAAATAGCCAAAAAAATGCTGACTTACTACTACGAGGCAGTGAATTTGTCCTCGCTCAAGCTTGGTTAAAGAAAATTGAGCAACAAAACAAACAACCACCGGCAACCGAGTTACATAAGGAATTTATTCAAGCTAGTCAGACGGCCATTGAAGCGGCGGAAACAGCAGAAAAAGAACGACAACAAAAGTTACTCAAGCTTCAGCAAGAACGAACCCAAGAGGTAGAAAAACGCCTAGAACAAGAGAAAAAAAATGCCAGACGGCAAAAGCAGTGGTTAGTCGTCGTCAGTTTATTCGGGGCGGTGGCGACTTGCTTGGGGTTTTTTGCCGCCTCAGAGTATCGCCGAGCAGCCATTAGCGAGATTGTCGCCGTCAATCGAACCAGTCAAGCTTCCTTTGCCTTAAACGAACAATTGGAAGCGTTGACAGCAGCCATGAAGGCCCAGCGGCTAGGAACAGATCTAGAGCAAAGACCTTTCGTTAATCTACCGCCCAAGCTGAAAAATAATCTGAAAGAGATGCTCAAGATAGCCCTCTATGGCATCAAACAAACCAATATCTTCTCAGGACATGATGGTAGTGTTTTCGGAGTCAAATTTAGTCCCGATGGTGCAATTATTGCCTCGGCTAGTGCAGATAACACGATTAAACTCTGGAAAAGAGACGGGAGTTTATTAGCCACTCTTGACGGCAAGCATGGTGGACACAAAGGTTCAGTAAATGAAGTCGCTTTTAGCCCCGATGGTCAGTTGATTGCCTCCGCTAGTACAGACAATACGATCAAACTTTGGAAAAGAGACGGGACGGTATTGAAGACACTGAAAGGTCATCAGGATACAGTTAAAGCAGTCGCTTTCAGCCCTGATGGTCAGTTGATTGCCTCTGGTGGTAACGATACAACTGTTAAACTCTGGAAACGAGACGGGACTTTATTGAAGACACTGAAAGGTCATCAGCGTTGGAGTTACGTTTACACAGTCGCTTTCAGCCCCGATGGTCAGTTGATTGCCTCTGGTCATAGGGACAAAATAATCCGAATCTGGAAGCGAGACGGGACCTTGTTGAAGACACTGGAAGGACACGAAGGTCCAGTAAACCTAGTGGTTTTCAGCCCAGATAGTCAGTTGATTGCTTCAGGTAGTATGGATAAAACAATCAAACTCTGGAAACGAGACGGGAAATTACTGAGGACACTGGAAGGACATGAAGCTGCTGTTAACGGGCTTACCTTCACCCCAGATGGTCAGCAAATCGTTTCGGGAAGTTATGACAAAACGGTCAGACTCTGGAAACTTGACGGCACTTTATTGATGACTCTCCAGGGACATAGCGATGCAGTTAATACGGTTGATGTCCGTAACTACGGTAAAAATCTGGAAATTGCCTCGGGGAGTGACGACAACGAGGTTAGACTCTGGAGACCTTACAGTAAATTAGTGACGACTCTTTTTGGCCATAGCGATGTGGTGTCGGCTGTAGATTTAAATGCTGATGTAATTGTCTCAGGAAGTGCGGATAAAACGCTCAAACTCTGGAAGCGCGATGGTACACTGAGGGAGCTACCAGGACATAAAGGTTCAGTTAGCACTGTCAAGATTAGTCCTAATGGTCAATTTATTGTTTCAGGAAGTCTAGACGGAACTGTCAGAATCTGGGGGCTAGATGGTAAATTGCTCAATACCTTAAAAGGAGACACTGGTGGTATTAACGACCTCGTAATTAGCCCCGACAGTAAGTTTATTGTCTCAGGGAATTGGGACAAAACACTCAAAATCTGGGGGCTAGATGGTAAATTGCTCAATACCCTGAGAGGACACATTGATGTTGTTGAGACAGTGGCGATTAGCCCAGATGGTAAGTTTATTGCTTCTGGAAGTGCCGATAATAAGATCAAAATCTGGCGGCTAGATGGCCATGGCACTTTGCTTAGTATTCTTACTCTCACAGGACATCTAAGTCCCGTTTTAGCGATTGATTTCAGCCCAGACGGTCGTATGCTCGTTTCTGGGAGTGGCGACAATACTATCAAACTCTGGAAGACTGATGAAAAGGGACAATGGCTTCCTTCCTCTGTTAAAACCATCAAAGGACATTCTAATTCGGTGTTGGACGTTAAATTTAGCCCCGACGGACAACAAATTGCTTCGGCTAGTAGTGATGATACCATTAAAATTTGGCAACTAGACGGTACTTTAGTGAATATGCTGCCAGGGTTTGGGGCTGATGTTAACGCTATCCATTTTAGTCAAGACGGTAAAACTCTTGTCTCCGGGAGCAGCAACAAAACAATAATTATTTGGGATTTGGCTCGCGATTTAACACCTAAAGATATCCAAAGATACGCTTGCAAGTGGTTAAAGGATTATTTACAGCATAACCCCAAAGTAAAAGCAAGCGATCGCAATTTTTGTGATCGGATTCTCGGCAAAGATTATTAAAATAAAATAAGGTTAGGTCAAAATGCAAACTCAAACCAATCCTTGGCAACAACGAATCTTTAGACTGTCCCTGACTCTCTGCATAATCAGTTTCTTGTTGGCGACCTTCACCATTTATGCTTACTGGCGGGAGAAAAATCAAACCAGAGAAACAGCGAAAAATAAGGCCCGACAAGAAGCTGTCCGCGCCGCTAAAGAAATCGATACCCAGCTTCGTCAACTCCAGGATAGTGCCAATTCTATCGCGCAGGATATCAGTAAAGGAAAACTTAAAGATCAACAGTTGCTTGAGCGATTAAAAAGCACGATAGAACAAAATCCCAATTGGTTCGGAGTCGGTGCGGCTTATGCTCCCTATACTTACAAATCTCAGATTCGTCTGTATGGTCCCTACTACATCAGAAAACAGGGTAAACTGCAATTACTGCAACTGGAATCTTTTTACGATTATACTCAACCTGGAAAGGGTGATTGGTATATCCATCCCTTAGCCTCCGGTTCAGTTTGGCTAGAACCTTATTTTGGAGTAGCAAGTAACACTTTCCTCGCAGAATTTAGCACTCCTTTTTATCGCCTCAATCCGAAAACCAAAAAAAAGATTCCTTCTGGGGTAGTATTCGCCAACTATTCCCTAGATGGGGTAAAAAACTTAATGAACTCCCTCAAACTAGGGAACACTGGCTACGGATTTCTTTTATCTCAGAAAGGAACTTTTATCTATAGTCCTAGACAAGATTGGGTTAAAGAGCAAAAAAACATCTGGCAAATTTCTCAACAGTATAAATCTGAAAAATTGCGAGTTGCCGCCGAAAAAGCTCTCAAAGGATCTAAGATTGAAATGGATTTTGAAAATCCCTTAACGGGACAATCTAGCTGGATATTTTTTGAACCTATTCCTACTACAGGTTGGACATTAGCTGCTGTCTTCATTCAAGATGAAATTTTAGTAAACACCAAGAGCTTATATAATAAACTTATCCTGATTAACTTACAAATAATTAGCTTTTTCTTTTTTCTATTTATCCTACTATTTCGCGCTTATAAAGGCAGTGTTCGCAGTCTTTGGGCTGTCTCTTCTTCCACTTCTGTTGTCTTGCTGGCGGGAATCGGATTTATCTGGTATCTCCAAATCTCTGAACATAAAATCGAACAAAAAAACAATATAGTGCTTCTGAAAGAAGAGGGTTTAAATAAATTCTTGCAATCTCGTAAATCCGAAAACCCTAAAGACTCCCCCCTCTATATTTCCACAGGAGTTTTTGTGCAGTCTCTAGAATTTGAAGATGCTAATGATGTGTTTGTTAAGGGCTATATTTGGCAAAAGTATGATAAGAATATCCCTCAAAACGTCAGTCGGGGTTTTATCCTTCCCGAAGCAGTTGATCCCAATGTGACTGAAATTTATCGTCATCAAGACCAAAATTTTGAAGTGATCCTCTGGTATTTTGAAGCTAAACTCCGGGAAAACTTTGATTATTCTAAGTATCCCTTTGATGTTAAAGATGTCTGGATTCGCCTCTGGCCTAAAGACTTCTACAAAAATATCATCCTCACCCCAGATTTTGATGCCTACGATTTGATGGTTCCTACTTCCCTACCCGGTTTAGCAGAGGATTTTGTTTTACCTGGTTGGAATCTTAAGAGTAGTTTTTTCCAGTACAAACTCAATAACTATAATACCAATTTTGGCATTAACAGCTATATCGGCCAGGACAATTTTCCCGAACTCTATTTTACGGTTGTTCTTCAACGAAATTTTATCAATATACTGATCAGCAATATGATGATAATTATTGTTGTCCTATTACTGCTTTTTTGTATTCAAATACTGATCATCAAACATAAAGAGAGCGGTGAAAATCAAGATTTTACCGCTTTAGAGATCGTTTCCGCTTGTGGAGCCTTTCTTTTTATTATCATTATCGATCAGATTAATCTCAGACAAAAAATTATCACGGCAGGTATTATTTATTTCGATTATTTCTATTTCATACTATATATAATGATCCTCTTAGTGGCAATTAATGCCATCCTTTTTGCTTCTAATATCAAACTTGATTGGATTCATTATAAAAACAACTTAATCCCAAAGCTACTTTATTGGCCGACTAATCTGGCACTGTTACTGCTAGTGACTCTGTTAGTTTTTTAGGCTCTTCCGTTTTTACATATTAGGTTGAGAAGAACCGTTTTTTATTGAAAAAACTGCCAGGGATTGAATCTCACTAAAATAATAGTAAAATCCTTTTTTGAAAAGCTGATAACAATCAATGACAAGTTAGCCAATGATAGTTAGTCAAGCTTTTAATTTCATTTATTATAAGGGGATTTAAGTAGTTAGGCGTTAAAAATTATCAGATCCCCCCGCCTATCGACACCCCCCTTATCAAGGGGGGCAGGGGGGATCGAACCTAAAATCCATTTTTAATTTAATTATAACCAGCTACTTAGTATTAATTGTACTATATGCTAAAATCTGAACGCTACGAGCTAACTTATTTATCTTCTGTCAGAGGAGGAGAGTTAGAATAGAGGGAAAATTACTGAAAGCTAGATTTGGTATATGCTTAGGCCAATTAAAGGTTCGCTGCTATGAAATTCCGTCAATTGATACAGGCCACAGAAAATAAATACAATCGGCTGCTGGCAAATCTGCTCTCGCTCTACATTATTTACCCGTTTTTAGTATATCTACCCCTGGGAGATTGGCTGATTTTCTTTTTCTTCTCCCTCTCTCTGATCATCGCCGTCTATCAGATTGATCGCAGTAAATTGGCTTTAAGATTTAATATCGGTCTGTTTTTAATTGCCCTCCTCCTGCGAGCATTCGGCACGATTATCCCTATTTATAGGGATTTTAACCCTTGGTTCGAGCTATCTAGTACATTAATTTCTCTAGCTTTTGTTAGTTTATGCGTGTACTCGATTTTACAAGAATTAATTCTCGCCGAACAGGTAACATCCGATATCATCAAAGGGGGAATTTGTGTCTATTTTCTCCTAGGATTTTTCTGGGCATCCGCTTATAGTATCGTCCATATTTTTGAACCCGATGCCTTTAGCTCCGCCGCTAAAACCGTCAACCAGGCGGATCTACTTCATTTCAGCTTTACTACCCTGGCCACGGTTGGTTACGGTGATATAGTTCCTACCAGTAAAGTCGCTAGAGTTCTAGCCAATTTAGAAGGAATGACTGGAGTTCTCTATCCCGCCGTTTTTATCGCTCGTTTAGTCAGTTTACACAATGGTCGTTAACCAAAACAATCCATCGCCTTGGAGGAATATTAGATGATTATGCGTCGCTTTATGCCGATTCTTTCTTTACTTTTGCCTTCGGTCACCGCCGCAGGAGTCTTGGCGGAAATACCGACTCTATCCCAGGAAATCCGCCCAAAAACGGCGGAACAGGTGATCGAGCAGCTCTGTGCTAATTTAACCAAACAGCGATCGTTCACCGTCAATATGGATGTCACCTATGACGATGTACTCGACTCCGGGGCGAAAGTTCAGTACAGCGCCTATCAAAACATCTGGGTAGAGAAACCCGATCGCCTGCGCTCGGACTACACTGGAGACGAACGAGTTACCCGCTTTTTTTACGACGGTAAAACCTTCACCCTCGCGGATCTGGAACGGGATCTATACGTCACGAAACCGGCACCGAATACTCTAGATGAAGCCTTAGACCAAGTAGAGCAAAGGTACGGGATCAGCATTCCCATGTCAAATCTAGCAGCGAACGATCCCTGTGCAGATCTAATGGCCGATGTCAGGCAAATTATTTTTATCGGCAACGACATGGTCAACCGCGAACCGATGTATCACCTGCTGCTGATCGGTAGCGATCGCGATTATCAAATCTGGGTCACGCAGGATGCCACCCCCCTACTGAGGAAAGCGATTATCACCTATAAAACTCTACCCGGTTCACCCCAGTACACGGCAATATTATCCGACTGGAATTTTAATCCCAGTACACCCGCCGATACTTTCACTTTCCAACCGGGATCAGAGTCGATCCCTATCGAACTTTTACCCCCTAGGGATAATCAATCCCAGCAGTAAACCCTGTTCATAAAATGCGATCGCTTGTCGGTATTCCCCTAAATCAGCGTTTTGATATACTTTGAATATCTAACGAATTCGAGGTGGGATAATGAAGTCGCAGATTGGACGCTGGGGTAATTCTTTAGCGATTCGGATTCCCAAGTATGCGGTGGAAGCACTAAACCTCAATCCCAATGACGTTGTTGAATGTTCTGTGGAAAACGGAAAGCTAGTAATTGAGCTAATTCAAGCCTTGCCTGAGTTAAGCCTAGAAGAACTACTGGCTGAGGTTGTTGAATCACCGGAGCCGGAAGTGGATTGGGGACGGCCAATGGGAGAGGAGGTTTGGTGACATACATTCCAGAACGTGGAGATTTCCTGCGGTTGAGCTTCGACCCACAAATTGGGCATGAGCAAATGGGTAATCGTCCAGCACTGGTGGTAAGCTAAACGGCTTTTACTTCGGATCACCGATATAGACTCCAAAAGGGTTATAGCTGTTGGATCATGCAGGTTAAGCGCCGTTTAGCTTAAGCCATATTGATTTTAATCGCAAGATTGGTTTTGCCTTTGTCTGTCCGGTGAGCAATACGCAACGCCAGAACCCTTTCTACGTCAAGATTCCAGATGGAGAGGCAGTGACAGGAGTTATCATGGTAGATCAGCTGCGATCGTTGGACTTCCGAGCGAGAAAAGCGAGCTTTATCGGCAAGTGTCCAGAACAGTTGCTCCAGGATGTTCTCAGAAGAATTAAGCCGATTCTGTTCTGACAGGGACATTCTCAAAAGTCCCAGAAGAGCGATAAGCTAAACGGCTTTTACTTCGGATCACCGATATAGACTCCAAAAGGGTTATAGCTGTTGGATCATGCAGGTTAAGCGCCGTTTAGCTTATTAATTATGAACCCAACCCAGATTTATTATAGAAAATGTTCCCGCCAGAGTTCGTGTAGAAACAGGAGAGCGTTTTTTTTGCACCAGAAACCGTCGAACGCTTGCAGAAAATAATCTGGGAAGATAAAAAAATCAAGGAGTCCGGGCCATGAAAAGATCTTTATGTCAAAACTTATGTGTTCTTGCCGCCCTCCTCTTGGGTACAAGTTTACTGGTAACGGATTATGTGGACGCTCGCGGTGGCGGTGGTGGCGGTAGTCGTGGCGGTGGTGGTGGTAGTCGTGGGGGTGGTGGAGCTTCCCCACGGGTTAGCCGCAGTAGTGATCTGCAAAACCGGGGGAATTTTAGTAATCGTTCCCAACCTTCCAGAGATTTTTCTGGAAGACAGGGGGAACGGCAAACCAGTCAACAAAACCGTCAAGGGGAACGCACCGAAAGACAGGGTGAACGGCAAACCAGTCAACAAAACCGTCAAGGGGAACGCACCGAAAGAACCGATACCCGTCAAGGGGAACGCACGGAAAGACAGGGTGAACGGCAAACCAGTCAACAAAACCGTCAAGGGGAACGCACCGAAAGAACCGATACCCGTCAAGGGGAACGCAGCGAAAGACAGGGTGAACGGCAGCAGCAGGTTAGCGATCGCCAACAGAACCGTCAGAACTTTATTGACGATAATCGCAACGGTTACTGGCGTGGTGGCGGTTGGTACGGTGGCGGTTATTACGTCCCCCCGGGTTGGGGTTGGGTGGGTTTGACCACCGGCTTAGTTATCGGGTCAGCGATCGCCACTCTCCCCCCCTACTACAATACCGTCTATGTGGGTTCTACTTCCTACATTTACTCGGACGGCATCTATCTTCAGCCTAGCGGCAGTTCCTACACGGTGGTGGCCCCGCCAATCGGCGCAATTGTCACCTATCTCCCAGACGGCTGCACTACAATTACGGCTGACAATACGCTTTATTACAATTGCAGCGGTATTTACTATCGGCCCCTATTTGAGAATGGTTCCACGGTTTATCAGGTGGTTCGCTTCTAATCGGTTTCTTCTTCATCAATAATTGCCGCTCGGTCTAATAATAATAAATCTCGCAGGCGATCGGTATCTAATTCTGTTAACCAATTTTCCCCAGCATCTACGGTTTGTTCCGCTAATTGTTTTTTGCTTTCGATCATCTCATTAATGCGTTCCTCTAGGGTTCCCGTACAGATGAATTTATGTACCTGAACATTGCGTTTTTGTCCGATGCGAAAAGCGCGATCGGTGGCCTGATTTTCTACGGCCGGATTCCACCAACGATCGATATGAAAAACGTGATTAGCGCGGGTTAAATTTAATCCTGTTCCCCCTGCTTTCAGGGAGAGAATAAAAATCTTTGGTCCTTGGGGATCATTTTGAAAGCGCTCGATCATTTCTACCCGATCTTTTGTTTTGGTAGAACCGGAGAGAAATAATATTTCCTCGGCTAATTTTTTCTGGAGATGGGTTTGTAGGAGTTTTCCCCACTCGGCAAATTGTGTAAAAATTAAAGCTCGATCGCCTTCGGATATCACTTCCTCTACCATGGCTTCTAAGCGTAATAATTTCCCCGATCTTTGACTGGTTTCTAAACTATTTTCTTTCAAGAAATGGGCGGGATGATTACAAACTTGTTTTAGTTGCATTAGCAAGGTTAAAATTAATCCATGTTTCTGAATTCCTTGAATTTCTTCAATTTTCTGGAGCGTTGTCTCGACTAATTGTTGATAAAGTTGTCCCTGTTCTTTCGATAAACCACAAAAAATATTCATTTCCTGTTTTTCTGGTAAATCTTCAATAATATTTTTATCGGTTTTTAATCTCCGTAAAATCAAGGGACGGACAAGGGAACGTAAATTATTCAGGGATTCTTGATCGCCGTATTTTTCAATAGGAAGGGCAAAACGACGCTGGAAAAATGTTTGAGTTCCTAAAAAATTGGGATTGAGAAAATCCAAAATTGACCATAATTCCGTCAGGCGATTTTCTACGGGAGTTCCCGTTAAGGCAATCCGAAATCCTGCGGGTATTTTTCGCACTGCTTGGGATTGTTTAGCCGTAGAGTTTTTAATATTTTGAGCTTCATCTAAAACTAAACCTTGCCATTGTACTGCTTCTAAAGTGGACAGATCGCGATAGATTAAAGGATAACTGGTAATAACAACCGATTTATTTTTTACCTCTTGAGCAAAAGCTTGACCTTTTAATCTTTTTTCACCATGATGCACAAAAACAGCCAGGGTGGGAGCGAATTTTCTTAATTCATGTTCCCAGTTATTGACCACAGAAGTGGGAGCCACCACTAACACAGGATTAACTAACATATCCTCTTCTTTTAATGCTAGTAAAAAAGCGATTAATTGCGGGGTTTTTCCTAAACCCATATCATCGGCTAAACAAGCCCCTAAACCCCACTTTTCTAGGAAAGCTAACCAACTAACTCCCTTGAGTTGATAGGGACGTAATTCCCCCCGAAATTCCCGCGGTGGGTTGATTAATTGAATACCTTGATTGTTATTTAAATTATCAATTAATTCCTTTAATGCTCCCTCCGCTTGGAAATTAACTACCGGCAGTTTAGCAATTAGATTATTATCTCCTGAACTCAAGCGCAGGGCATCTTCCACCGAGAGATTAAGGGGAGCGATGGTATTATTTAAAATTGCCTGAGCTGCTTTGACATCCGTAGGTTGTAGGATTAACCATTTGCCCCCCACTTCCACCACCGGCGATTTTTTCTCTAATAACTTATCAAAATCTTTTTTCGATATTTCCTGTTCCCCTACCACTAATTTAAGCTGAAAGTTTAACAAACTGGTTAAACTTAATCTTTCTCCTTTTTTGGGAGTTACACTGGCAGCAATCTTAATTCCTAATCTTTGTTCATTACTACCAGCAGTTAAACCCGTTGGCAAAATTACCCCTAATCCCTGATCTTGCAATTGCCAAGCGATCGAGCGAATAAACTGATAAACTTCGATCGAATCAAGAGAACATTCCTCCGGGTGTCTCTGCTCTAAACTAATTCTAATCGGTTCGTACAATCGCGCCGCTAATCCCAATCCTTTTAAGAGAATTTCCTGGGGATTATTGACAACTCTTTGATAACTATGATAACTTTCTTTGCCCTCTAACCAAATCAACTTGGCACTAATGAGAAATTCTTGATCATCTAACGCTTGTAAATAATAGATGAGTTTCCACACTGTCCCTAGACTGGGAGGTTGTAAAGATAAACAGACACGGTATTGATTCTCGATTAATTGGCGATTATTGCCATTAACTAAACTTTCTTGGATAGGAAACACCCAGTTATGATAAGCATTTTCTAGACGCTGTAAATTCTTGGCTTCTAAGGCAATCTCATGATGATCACCGCTTAAAGATTGTAGCCAAGGTTTCACCATCAATGAGGGGGAAATATTAACACTACTATCTATCTTTTGTCGCAAACGAGCATCGACAATATTTTTCAAGCAATCGAGAATAATTGTTTGTGGTTCGCTATTTTCTTGATAGGCAAGACAGACCGGGGGGATGGTTTGGATAAACTTAGCTAAACGAGTGCGATCGATGGTACTATCTAGCAGGGGATACCAGCAACTTTCACCCTGATTTATTCCCGCTAAAAATTTTCCCCTTGCTAATAAATCTAAACTCCAACGGTGTAAATACAGCCAAAATCGTAGATCATTGCCGATAAATTCGGCCTTAGCTAGGGGCAATTTCTCCCATAACTGTACTATCATCCCCGCAGAAAAAGTTAATCCTGATATCTGCCATGGTTGCCAAGACAAGGATTTAGCTGTGGGTTCGAGAATTTGCCCAGACAGCAGCGGTAAAAAATATTTTTTCCTTGGGGGGGAATAACTAGGTAAACTGAGCTTGATTGATTCTGGAGAATAGCGGTCAAGCTGAGGAGAAAATTTACCGATAAATTGGGCTAATGCCCCGGATTCTAGACAAAAAGGATGATTTTCCTTTGTTTCACTTAATTCCTTCCCTTGCCACTGTTCACCCCAAAGAAAAAAAACACTATCTTGCGAACCAATCAGCCAATTACCGTGTAGAGTAGTCATTATGAAATAGGGAAATTCCTCTAAAAAACCTGCTGTTGAAAAGGCAAAAAATCTCGATTTTGTCGCTTCTTCTGACCTTAAGAGCCTCTAATCTTCTATTTTAGTGGACAAGGGCTGATTTCTCAAGCAGAATCTAGTTCAGCGATTGGCCCTGATCGCATGGTTATTATCAATAAGAATAAATAGAGTTCTTTTTAAACTATGTACAAATCGATCGCCCTAACCCTCGTCCTCAGTCTTCCCCTGAACTTCTCCCTAGTTGGTTATGGGGAAGATTTAAACCACCTACAGCAATTATTATCCACCCGAAAATGTCCCCAATGCGATCTGAGCGGTTCGGGGTTAGTGCAATCGAATCTAGTCGGGGCAAAATTAAATGGGGCCAATCTCGTCGGGGCCAATCTTAGTCAAGCTAATTTAAGTGGGGCGGATCTGAGTGGTGCCAATTTAACCGGCGCCTCTCTTTTTGGTGCTAATCTGACTGGAGCGAACTTAACCGGGGCAATCTTGACGGGTGCGGATTTAAGAGGCACTTATCTCAATAATGCTAACCTCGACAACACCAAACTAGACACTGCCTATGTGCAGGGTGCGGTGGGAATTCCCAGTAGTGCCGGTACCCCTGAACTATTCTATGGTCTAGGAATGGTGGAAGGAAAACAGGGACGCACCAGCGCCGCTATAGAAAATTTTAATAAGGCCTTGACAATTAACTCAGAATATGCTCCAGCTTATCTGGCCCGGGCCATGGCTCACTATCGTCTGGGACAAAATGCTCTAGCGGCCCAGGACGCTCAAATGGCTTCGACTCTCTTTCAACGACAAGGTAACACCCCCGGTTACGAAGCAGCAGAGAATTTTATTAAAGGGATGGAAATCGCCCTAAAACCGCGAGAACAAGGTGGTGGCAACGCTCAATTAGACCAAATGGTGCAGGGGATTGGTTCTCTGCTCTTACAGTTTGTTTTACCCGCTTTGGGACTGTTTTAATCCTCGTCCGCCGGCTCTTCTAAATGTTCCGAGACCGCATAATAAAGGTCAAGAACATGATGATCGGCAAGACGATAAAAGACTCTCCGTCCCTGTTTTTGGTATTTAACTAATCTTAAGGCTCTTAGGGTTCTTAACTGGTGCGATACGGCCGATTCACTCATCCCTAAATCGTCGGCTAAATCACAAACACATAATTCTCTTTTGGCTAAAAGCGACAGAATTCTGAGGCGGTTGGCATCCCCCAAAAGGCTGAAAAATTCGGCCATTTTTTGGGCTTTTTCGATTTCTAATCCCTGCAAGTGCTGAAATTTCCCCTCTTGGTGATGGGATTCCCCACAAACCGGTGCTATTTTCTCTAGGGCCATGTTTTTTCCTGATCGGTTATTAAGGGAAAGTTGAGAAAGGGAGGTATCGATCAAATCTTCCATGCCGATACTTGTCCCCTTCTCCCCAATAACTAAATTTAACCGCAAATACAACTCTGGTGTCCACAGCCTTTCCCTTTAACGTGACCATCGGCACAAGCTTGGGAACAGTAGTATTTATCGTTTTCTTTGATGGCATCGGCGATCGATACTTGACACGTACAGGATTCACAAGCACATTTCATGGTGGTGACAGCGATCATGGTTACTACCTCGGAACTTCTTTACTGACTTTAGTATAACATCTGAACAGATGTTCATGGATTGAATAAAGTTAAATTTTTCTAAAACTCAGAGGGGAAAGTTAGAGCAGTCATCTCATATTTACTGCTCACTGATTACTGCTCACTGTTTACTGTGTTTAGACGCGGAACGGACTACCAGCGATCGCCAGCCTCATAAATTGTTAAACGTCCGACTCCTAGAGCTAATCCGGGAGAATTCTCCCCGGGGGGATAAGCAGTAATTCCAAACTGATAGACACCACCATAATCAGGATTTCGTACTGGTTTCAGACCGATGGAAACGGTATTACCGGGGGGGACAGGAGGATCAAAAATGACCGTGATCGTCTGAGTATTGGGGTCAAAAGTAGTGGATTTTAGGGTTAATTTTTCGCCTCGCTGATTGCGATCGCCAAGAAAAGCAAAGGTTTGATCGAGAAGAAAAGCAATAGTTTGAATATTAGGCTGCTGTTGTATGGTTACTTTACCCAAGGGTGCCCCGAGAGACGGCGGTAGAGCGATGGTAAGATAGTATTTTGCCCCCCAAGTACGCACGGATTGGAAAGTAGCGGAGAAATTAACCAGAGTGGGAGAACTCTCAAAAAATATTCTGCCATCGGGAAATTGTCCTGCGAGGGAAACAGAAGCATCAAAAGCGAGTATAGCAATCAAAGCGAGTTTAGATAGACTTTCAGTCTGTTTTAAAGGCAAAAAGGGAATCTTCAAGGTACTATAAAATACTGATTGTCAAGGGGAATTATAGCAAATTCACTTAACCCTCAACCGCTGCCATGATCAGTTGTCAGTTATCAGTTATCAGCTGTTTTCTCCCCACTTCCCACTTCCCACTTCATAATTCCCCAACCCCCAACTTGCAATGTATCTAGAACACCTGCACCTTCACAGTTTTAGAAATTATGCCGAACAGTTGCTAAAATTCGAGTCCAAAAAAACAATATTATTGGGCAATAATGCTCAGGGAAAATCCAATTTACTAGAAGCGATCGAACTTTTGGCCACTCTCAAGAGCCATCGAGTCAGCAAGGATCGGGATCTGGTGCTAGAATCGGACTCGGAGGCGAGAATTTTTGCTAGGGTTAATCGTCTTTATGGAGCATCAGAATTAAGTTTAATTCTCCGTTCTTCCGGTCGTCGCACCGTGATCCGTGACCGTCAACCCCTGCGCCGTCATCTCGATTTTTTGGGCGTGATTAATGCGGTACAATTTTCTAGTCTCGATCTGGATTTAGTGCGCGGTGGTCCGGAAGCTCGCCGAGATTGGTTAGATACTTTATTAATTCAATTAGAACCCCTATACGTTCATATTTTACAGCAATATAATCAGGTTTTACGACAAAGAAATGCTCTCTTAAAAGAGATTCGTAAACAGGAATTAGAGGGAAAAGTTTATGGAGATTTATCCCAGCTAAAACTCTGGGATTTACAACTAGCAGAAACTGGTTCAAGAGTAACGAGAAGAAGGGCGCGAGTCCTGCAAAGATTAATTCCTTTAGCCCAAAAATGGCACGAAAGTATTAGCGGAAAAACCGAATTTTTAGAATTACAATATATTCCTAATGTGCCTTGGGTAGAAGATGATGTCAATGGGGTACAAAGGGCTTTTTTAGATAAGATTGAAACCCGTCGTTTGGCAGAGAAACAACTAGGGACATCGGTAGTCGGTCCCCACCGGGATGAAGTGGATTTTTTAATTAACCAAAACCCCGCTAAATCCTACGGTTCCCAAGGACAACAAAGAACCTTAGTTTTAGCCTTAAAATTAGCGGAATTACAGTTATTAGAGCAGATTATCGGGGAACCTCCCCTACTACTCCTCGATGATGTTTTAGCGGAATTAGATATCGAACGACAAAATCAATTATTAGATGCGATCGAAGACCGTTTTCAAACTTTAATTACCACCACTCATCTCAGTTCTTTTGAGTCCCGTTGGTTGCAATCTTCCCAAGTATTTTCTGTCAAAAAGGGACATATTTTTTATTAGCCTATAGCCACCAGCCTTCAGCCATATTCAGTTATCAGTTATCAGGTTTTTCTCCCTATCTTTCCACTCTCTAGCCACCTCAGCAGTTTAACCCTAAACTAAAGCTACTCATTCAGTAAATAGCTGCGATATCTCGGTAGTTTGCTCTAGAAAATTTCTCATATCTTCTGGTTTAATTGTTTGGTTTAATTTATAAATTACTAACCATTCACCACCAGCTTGCAAATACCAACCATGGTTCTGTCCAAAAAATTGTCAGGTGTCAAAATTAAAGATTTCTCGGATAGTAGATTCTTACCATAATACGATCTCAAGCTTATGAACCTTTATTTACAGACCATTGCTGTCAATCGCGGTCATCCTGATTGCTGGCTAAATTGTTGCTGTTAGAAAGTCCGTATAGCTCCTTAACCGATTGGCGGGAAAGGACGATAATTGTGAAGACTCCGAGAATTGTACCCAACGGGGTGAACAAGCAGAGGATGCAAGCTATCACAAAAGAAAACCAGTATTTCTTGTGACGGCTGAGAAATCGACCCGAAAAAATCGCAGAAATCGCTAAAGCTTCTCCTAGCAGTACTGTTGTTGCACCTAGAGCGGCGAATAGATATCCAAATGCTTTGGGGGGTAACTCTCCCGACGGCTCCATCGGGAATGATTCAGGGGAGGTAATCATGCTTATTCCTATAAAAAAATGACCCAAGAAAATAAGAGAGAAAAAAGCAATTACTCCTCCCACAATGTAATGAAATATTGACAATAATCTTAGGTGTTTTCGGTCGTTATTTGTGTTCATATAGGTAACTCATAATAGAAATCTACATAATACTATATCAAAGCAGTCCGTGATCGGGTTGTCGCTTTTGGGGATATCTCGTGTAATCATCTCGACATCACCTCCCTTGCCTAGCTTCAGGTAATTCCGATTCTGAGGGTTAACTCTCGAAGGTATTGACTTCTGGCAATAGCTAGAGATTTGTTATTAGCTAAAAGCAAATATTATTTGAGCCAAAATTGCTCGATTCCCCCTAACGATGGGTCTGGTAAAACGTCCTTGACTTTTTTCTTTGTCTGTATACACCCATAATAACAAAACAGGCCTGCGGCCTGTTTCACTGTTAGATTAAGAATAATTAATCCTACCTAATCTCGCGGACTACCGGCTTACCGTCGATAATTTCACCGACGAGAATCAGATCAGCAACCCCGACAAATAAACCATTTTCTAAAACCCCCGGCATATTATTAATAGTTCTTTCCAAATCAGCCGGATCATCGATACTATCAAATTTAACATCGATAACTAAATTGCCTTGATCTGTCACCACGGGGCCGGCTTTTTTCACTCCCATACGGAGAGAAGGTTTACCACCGAGGGCCTCTAATTTCAGCATCACCGGAGTCATGGCCATGGGTAACACTTCCACCGGCAAAAGAAAAGTCGATCCCAACTTATCCACCAGCTTATTGCCATCCACCACCACGACAAAAATATCGGCGAGACTATCGACAATTTTCTCCTGAGTATGGGCAGCACCGCCACCCTTAATCAGGTTTTTCTGCGGATCCACCTCATCGGCCCCATCGATAGCGATATCCATCTTCACGATGACATCGAGGGTAGTGAGGGGAATTCCGTACTTCCTAGCCAAAACTTGCGCTTGAAAAGAAGTAGGAACCCCGACAATATTGCTGATTTCCCCGCTTTGCAGTCTAGCACCCAGATATTCGATCGCGTAGGCCGTTGTTGAACCAGTTCCCAATCCCACGACCGAATTAGATTGAACTAGATTAGCGGCGGCTTTACCGACCTCCTGTTTCATGAGAATGACCGGATCGATTGCTGTCATGATGCACATTCCTAAAAGCGATGTTTTGAACCTCTTAGTTATCGGCTATCCCTTGCCCTCTTGTCAATGCAATTAGGGATTAGTGGCCTGAGCTGCTAACATTTCCTTGAGTTTAGCCAATTCATTAGCCCAACGGGGATCTGGCTGTAAAGCGTCACCATCGCTGGTAACTTTCGGAGCATTATTGCCACCCCGTTCAGCCTTGCGTTTTTTGCCGCCGCCGCCACCACCACTACTGGATTTGCGCGGTGCTGCCGTCGTCGGTTTCGGAGTCGGTCTTTCGACTTTTTCCGGGGTTTCTACGCTGGCCTCCGGCCCTTCTGCTTCTTCTCCTTCTTCTTTACCTCCCTTGCTCCGGGGGAGAGCTTTCTCGATTTTGATCGGGTTTTCCATGAAGGATTGGCCGTTGTATTTTTCGATAAACTGGTCGGCTAGTTCATCACTAGGGACGGTAACGAAGGCAAAACCGCGACATTTGCCAGTTTTGCGATCTTTGATGACTTTAGTGGTGATCGTATCCCCTTCATCGGCAAAAAGCGCCTGTAATTTTTCGCGCTCGACGGATTCTTTGGGCAAATTACCAACGTATAGACGAACGGACATGATGGATTCCTCCAAGTATAGGTTGATGTAAAAACTTGTGCGACATTCCGTGCCTGTATCCTGATTTTTTTAAGGCAAACAGAGCTAAGGAGGATGTTTCCCAGCGATAAGCTTGTAGTTTCTGCACGATAGCGGCTGTGGCCGTCAATTTTGACTATCCTTAACGATTTCAACGAGAGTAACGGAATCTAGGAGTTACGCTTTTTAGCTGTTAACAGGGCTAATCATTCAACTTACCCGATTTATGTCGCTCTCTTCGATTATTACAGAATGTTTACACAATTTGTCAAATATTTTCTCTCGCTCCGGGCTGCCATGGAAAAAAAATAAGTATAACTACTTAGGTATTTGTTCACAGTAAGCAAAATTTTATTAAAACTCTTGCTAAATGTATCATTATATGCTTCTTTCCTTTTGACGGCGGGGTATCCTAGCTAACGGGAGGGAAAAAGCAAAACCCCCTCTACAGATACATTGACACTTTGTCAAGTATTTGTTACATTAGTTAAAAAAGGTGATACCAATCACCCATCTCGCTTGTTATCAACCACTGTCTTCATCGAGGAGGAACACCATGTCTCAACCGATCGAACTTTCCTTAGAACAACAGTTCAACATTCGTTCTTTTCAGACTCAGGTAGAAAAAATGAGTCAGGAGCAAGCGCAGGATTTCCTGATCAAGCTCTACGAACAAATGATGGTCAGAGAAAATATGTACAAAGCTTTTCTCAAACACCAGTGGGGTCTAGATTCTAATCCCTGGGCTCCCCAATAACTCATTTCACCCCTGCGGGCGACCTCTTTCTCCGGCTGGGTTTCTCCGGAAACGAGCTAGGGATGCGGGGCGCATTTCTTCACCTTTTTAGCTATTCTTAGGGAAGGATAACCGAATTGCTAGGGGTTAATTTATGTTCGAGCGCGCTTTGATCTGTACAGATCTTTTCGATGGTCTCCATCGTCTTGTCCATTGTGTGCCACACTTAGCCCTGAGCGGCTTAAAACAAGTTATCTTCCTCCACAGTATTCCGGTTTGGGAACAACCCACCCTAGCTGCCGTAGATCAAGGAAAAATTGATGCGGCTAAAGAAAAATTATCCCCAGCTTTAGCAAATATTCCCGACGGCATGACAGTTATTGTCGAAATCTCTAACCGTCGTCCCGTGGATGCCGTGCGGGAAATCCTCGCTCATCACTCTATCGACGTGATTTTGATGGGAAATCCCATGCGCGGTGCTGTCCAAGAAAAATTATTCGGTAGTACCAGTTTAGCGATCGCAGGTATTACCGATATTCCGCTGCTGATTTTCCGACCGCAATTATTATCAGTTTATACTCGCGATGAATTAGCCCTGCGCTGTCAACATCTCTGGAAACATTTATTAATTCCCTACGACGGCAGTACCGACGCGATTTATCTAATTGAACAGATAGAAAAATACGCTCAAACTCGCTCCCCCGGCTCTTTTGAGCAATGTCTTCTCCTCCGGGTAGTGGAAAATATCAGTCGCGATCCCGGTGTCACCGAATCTCGTTTAAATGATGCCCGTCGGGAATTAGAATCGGTGCAAGCGCGACTAGAAAAACTCGGTTTGCAAGTACAGAGCCAAGTGCGACAAGGAACACCTGTATTAGAAGTTTTGACGGCAGCAGAAGAAGATGATATCAGTGCGATCGCTGTGGCCACCTGCCATCGTTCCAATATGTTGGAATGGTTAGCAGTGCGTCGGATTAATGAAGATATTCTTCATCAACTGTGGTTCCCCTTATTATTTTTCTCCCCGAAGGGATAGACTGGAAAAAAGATTCTCTTGGGGATAAACCACAGAGACACAAAGGACAGAGAGAGGAAGACAGATTCGAGCGCTAAAATCTATCACACAAACGACAAGAGAGCCGAAGATTTTTGGGGAAAATTAACTTAAGTAAGTAGTTATAATTAAATTAAAAATAGATTTTGCCTCTGATCCCCCCTGCCCCCTAGGGTTGATTCATAAGCTAAACGGCTTTTACTTCGGATCACCGATAGTAGGGTTGATTCATAGTAGGGTTGATTCATAGTAGGGTTGATTCATAGTAGGGTTGATTCATAGTAGGGTTGATTCATAGTAGGGTTGATTCATGAATCAACCCTACCCAAACTCCTTGATAAGGTGGGGATCTGACAACTTTTAACACCTACCTACTTAACTGTTCAATTAATCCCACAACTTTAGCCTTAATTTCATCGCGAACTCGGCGAAAAGTTTCGATGGGTTGACCATCGGGATCATCAATTAACCAATCCTCGAAAATTTCCTGTAAAACCCATCCTTCCGGCAGATTGACACCGCAACCACATAGGGATATAACGGCATCGTAATCTTGGGGATTAAAATCCCTAATTGATTTAGAAGTTTGGTCAGTAATATCAATGCCAATTTCTTCCATAACTGCGATTGCACCGGGGTGAACTTTGGCCGCTTCTAATCCGGAACTTGTGACGGCAATTTTACCCGCGCCTAAAGTTTTAGCGAAACCTTCGGCGATTTGGGAACGACAGGAATTTTTTCTACAGGCAAACATGACTTTTTTCACAATTTTAACTCCTAGAAATTTAATTAGGGGATAGGGAAATGGGGAAATAGGGAAATAGGGAAATAGGGAAATGGGGAAATGGGGAAATGGGGAAATTCAACTAAAACCCCAACACCCCAACACCCAACCCCTAACACCGTTTTTTCTCTTTTTCCTTCCTTTCACTATAGCGATCAGTCAGATAATCTACCTGATCTCGCAGGAGAATGGTAAACTTATAAAGTTCCTCCATCACATCAATAACTCGATCTCGATAGGGGGAATCTTTCATCGTGCCATCCTCGTGAAACTCTTGATAAGCTTTAGCCACCGAAGATTGATTAGGAATAGTAAACATTCGCATCCAACGACCAAGAATTCGCAGAGTATTAACCGCATTAAAAGATTGGGAACCTCCGCTTACTTGCATGACTGCTAAAGTGCGGCCTTGAGTGGGACGAATCGCACCAATACTTAAGGGAATCCAATCAATTTGGTTTTTGATAATGCCGCTAATATTGCCGTGAAGTTCGGGAGATGACCAGACTTGACCCTCGGACCATTGACTTAATTCTCGTAATTCCTGTACTTTGGCATGAGTATCGGGAACACTGCCATAAATCGGCAATTCACGGGGATCAAAAAAGCGCACTTCTGCCCCATATTCAGTGATAATTCTGGCCGCTTCTTCTGCTAATAAACGACTGTAGGAACGTTCCCGCAAAGAGCCATACAGAAAAAGAATTCTCGGTTTGTGAGTCGATTGGAGCATGGTGAATAATTATTTGTAAGAACTCAAGCAACGAGGATCGAGAAGGGTGGCTTTTTCTGGATCTCTGGGAAACCAAAAGGCGGTTTTTTTACAGAATTCTACCAACATTAACATCACAGGTACTTCAATCAATACCCCCACTACTGTCGCTAAAGCAGCCCCCGAATTCAATCCGAATAACATCACCGCAGTGGCGATCGCTACCTCAAAATGATTACTAGCACCAATTAAAGCAGCGGGAGCCGCATCTTCGTAAACTAAATTGAGTTTGAGAGCGGCCACATAACTAAGAAAAAAAATCAGATTAGTTTGAATAAAGAGGGGAATAGCAATCAGGAAAATATGCAGGGGATTACTAACAATTAAATCGCCTTTGAAAGCAAAGAGGAGGATTAAGGTTAACAATAGGGCAGTGATTGCCACAGGACTGAGATAGTGAAGAAAACGCGATTCAAACCAGGCCCGTCCTTTATGTTTAAAAATCCAGTGACGGCTATAGATACCGGCAATAAGCGGTAAACCAACGTAGATTAACACAGAAAGAACAATGGTCTGCCAGGGGACTACAAAATTATTAGCTGCCAGTAACCATTTACCTAGAGGAGCGTAGAGAAAAAGCATCGCTAGGGAATTGACTGCTACCATAATTAGGGTATGACCCTGGTTACTGTAGGAAAGATAGCCCCACATCAAAACCATGGCCGTACAGGGAGCAATTCCTAGTAAAATAGCTCCAGCAGTGTAGGAACTAGCTAAACTTACCGTCTGTCCTCGGATAATCTCCGTTTGACTCAACCAAGGCAGAAACAGCCAGCCGAGAAAAAATTGAGCCAGCGCCACCATGGTAAAGGGTTTGATCAGCCAATTAACCACTAAAGTTAAAATAACTGGTTTGGGAGTACGGGCAGCCCGGAGAGCCTGAGAAAAGTCGATCTTAACCATGATCGGATACATCATGAAGAAAAGACAGATGGCGATCGGAATAGAAACGTTATAGACACTCATGGCATCTAAAGTCCGCGCTACGTCCGGAAATAACCGACCGAGGGCAATTCCCGCCAAAATACAGAAAATAACCCAAAGGGTAAGATATTTTTCAAAAACACTAAGGCTACCGCCAGCTTTGGCGGCTTTAGGATTGATTTGATTAGTCATCGCACAAAGGTGGAAAGGGAATAATGGGAGATTGGGCAACCCAACTTTATTATTTCAAAAAAAGTTGATATGTCAAGGGTAAAAGCTAGTTATAAAGCTTTAATATTTCTAAAAATCTTGATTGGTTACTGATTTTCCTCGCAGAAACGAGCGGGGACAAGGGCGGCAAAACGACGATATTCGGATAGATATTCTTCTAGGAGAAGAAATTGAGACAGATTTAGGCTGTAGTAGATCCAACGACCCTCTTGACGACTGCGGACTAAATTAGCTTCTTTTAGCGTTTTTAGGTGAAAAGATAATTTAGATTGGGCGATATCGAGATGGTCGCGCAATTCACAGACGCATAATTCCTGATGTCGCAACAGTTGCAAAATTTGCAGTCGCAGGGGATCCGAGAGTGCCTGAAAACCAGTATAAATCCGGGTTAACGAGTCGGGAGATGTGGTCAGAGAGTTGAACATTGAGATGGTCCCTCGGTGGGAAGGAAAGAGGAAAGCGGGAAAATTCAGAATTGCAACAAAACTTTATGTATTTTTGTATCGAATCAGGAAAACCAGCGAATCATCCCCTGTATGATAGACAATGGTTTTGACCAGATTAGCCTTTTAAATCATTGTAAACAGGTTAGGAGACATCATGGAATTATTTGCGGCTCTCAATTTAGAACCCATTTTTCAACTCACCTTCGTGGCGCTAATCATGTTAGCTGGCCCCTTTGTCATTTTCCTACTAGCTTTTCGTGGTGGCGACCTATAAAAACCGCCTCCCCCCCATTGTTATTCGTGCTTTTTTTGACTTCTCTCCTCTTTAGGGGGAGATTTTTTGTCTAAAACACAGGAGTCAGGAGATAGGAGTCAGGAGATTGCTTTTATTTATTCTCCCCACTTCCCCACTTCCCCACTTCCCCACTTCCCAATTCATAATTCATAATTCATAATTCATAATTCACAATTCCCACTCCCCCTCTCCTAACAATCGACTGCTAAGATCGAAGATAGCGATCGATCTCTCGCTCCCACGATACCTGATAAAACTATCCATGATCATTAAAAATAACCCCTATTATCGGGCTGTAATCGGCTTTTGGGTCGCTTTCCTTGTGTTTTGGGGTTTTGGGAGTTTCTCACCCCTTCTTGCCCAAGCGAAAGAGCAATCAGCCGATGTGCAATCGATTACCCCCTACCTTAAGCAATTTCAACAAAAAATTACCGAATTTCGCCTCGATAACGGAATAAAATTCATTATCCTAGAAAATCGCGATGCCCCGGTTATTTCCTTTGTCACCTATGCGGATGTGGGAGGTGCCGATGAACCGGACGGTAAAACAGGAGTTGCTCACTTTTTGGAACATTTAGCCTTTAAAGGCACAAAAACCATCGGTACTAGCGATTATCTTAGCGAGAAAAAAGTCCTCGATCGCCTTGAAGCTATAGACAAAGAACTACAAGCGGCCAAAAAAGCGGGTAAAAGCGCAGAAGTGGCTAAATTAACGGAAGAATTTCAACAAGCGAAGGCAGAGTCCGAGAAATTCGTCCAACGCAACGAATACGGGCAAATCGTCGAAACTCAGGGAGGAGTCGGTTTAAATGCCACCACTTCCAGCGATGCAACTAGCTATTTTTACAGTTTCCCGTCGAATAAATTGGAATTGTGGATGTCTTTGGAATCGGAACGATTTTTAGAACCGGTGTTCCAACGGGAATTTTACAAAGAAAAAGACGTAATTCTAGAAGAAAGACGGATGCGGACGGATAATAGCCCCTTGGGTCTATTAATCGAAGCTTTTCTCGATCAAGCTTATACTGTCCATCCCTACAAACGTCCCGTTATCGGCTACGATCGAGATATTCGCAATCTGGAACCCTCAGATATCCAAAACTTTTTCGATAAATTTTATGCTGCCAGTAATTTAACCATAGCTATCGCCGGGGATGTGGACCCAGAACAGGTCAAACAGTTAGCTAAGGTTTATTTTGGTCGTTTTCCCGCTAAACCGAAACCCCCCCAGGTGACGGTAGTGGAACCGAACCAAACCAAAACAAAGGAAATTACCCTAAAATTAGCCTCGCAGCCTTGGTATTTAGAAGGATACCATCGTCCCGCCCTCAATCATCCCGATCATGCGGTTTACGAGGTTATCGCCACTTTAATGAGTGAAGGAAGAACTTCGCGACTGTATAAAGCTTTAGTGGAGGACAAACAACTTGCCCTCGCTGCTCAGGGATTTAACGGCTTTCCGGGAGATAAATACCCGAATTTGCTGTTATTCTATGCTCTTACCGCTCCTAATGCCAGTGTGGAGGAAGTAGCGCAGAGTTTGAATTTGGAATTGGAAAGATTGAAAAATGAACCGGTTTCGGAACAGGAATTAGAACGGGTTAAAAATCAACTACGGGCAGCCCTATTAAGAGGTCTTGATTCTAACATGGGCATGGCGCGATCCTTGATTGAATACGAGGTAAAAACCGGCGATTGGCGTAATTTATTCGCCCAATTAGATGCTTATAATGCTGTCACGGCAGCTGATATTCAACGGGTGGCTAAAGAGACTTTTACCCCCGAAAATCGCACTATTGGCCGAATTTTACCGAAGTAACAAGCGGCCAAGTTTGCTTTTTACTCCCTCTTATCTATTCCTTCCGATAATTTTGACTCAAATCATGAAAAAACGCTTACAATGGCTAGGTTTAATCCTGCTCACCCTGATAGGTGTCCTAGCTTTTCGTTCCCCGGCAATTGCCCAAACCCCGCGACATTTTACCGATTTAACTTTTCCTCCCCTTCCTGAAGTTACAGTTCCCCAATACGAACGTTATCAACTAGATAATGGTATGGTGGTTTATTTAGTGGAGGATCGGAGCTTACCTTTAGTGAGTGGTACGGCGATGATTCGGACAGGAGGGAGATTAGAATCCGGGGAAAAAGTCGGATTAGCCGATATTACTGGAACCGTGCTGCGTAGTGGTGGCACTGAAAAACATCCTTCTAATGTCTTAAATCAGTTATTAGAACAAAGAGCAGCCCTAGTAGAAACCTCGATCGATCTTAACGCTGGAACTGCTAGTTTTAGCGCTCTTAGTGAAGATTTAGAAACAGTTTTTAATCTCTTTGCCGAGGTTTTGCGTTCCCCAGCTTTTGAAAGTCAGAGGGTAGAATTAGCCAAAGTTCAGGAAAAAGGGGCGATTGCCCGACGTAATGATGATCCCGATGATATTGCTAGTCGGGAGTTTAGAAAGCTAGTCTATGGTGATAATAGCCCCTACGCTCGTACTGTAGAATATAGCACTTTAGCTAATATTGACCGTCAGGATTTAATCGATTTTTATCGTACCTATGTCCGTCCCGACCAAATAATTTTAGGAATTGTCGGTGATTTTGATTCTCAGTCGATGAAAGCATTAATCAATAAAACTTTTGGCGATTGGAAAAATCCCGCAACTGCCACTAAAATTGTCACCCCTTCTGCAACCCAAAAAAATCTTCAAGGTGTCTTTGTTGTCAATCAACCCCAATTAACCCAGAGTAGCGTTTTATTAGGTCATCTTGGGGGTCGTTTGGATAGTCCAGACTATCCCGCTTTAACGGTATTAAATGAGATTTTAAGCGGTTTTGGTGGTCGTTTATTTAATGAAGTGCGCTCCCGTCAAGGATTAGCTTATTCTGTCTATGGTATCTGGAATAGTCGTTATGATTATCCCGGTTTATTTATTGCTGGAGGTCAAACTCGCACCGATGCCACCGTACCTTTTATTAAGGCAATTTTAGGCGAAATCGAGCGACTTCGCAATCAACCCGTTACTGCCAAAGAATTAGAAGACGCTAAAAATGCTATTCTCAATTCTTTTGTTTTTAAGTTTGAGAAACCTGCTCAAAATTTATCGCGATTGATGACCTATGAATACTATGGTTATCCCCAAGATTTTATCTTCCGTTATCAACAAGCGGTAAAAGGGGTGACAATTGCCGATATTCAACGAGTGGCCCAACAATATCTGCAACCGAATCAAATTGTGACTCTTGTGGTGGGTAATGAACAGGAAATTCAACCTCCTTTATCCAGTTTGGGAACTACGGTTAAAACTGTTGATGTCACCATTACACAACTATAAATAAATCTAGGTTGGATGGAGATAAACTAGGTGAAATCCAACCTAGAAAAATGAGATAAATATAGCACGAGATATGACTTTACAACTCACCATAAATTATCCTGAAAATTTACCCGACTTTCTTCAAAAAACGCAAGAGGAATTCGAGAGAGAAGCAACCTGGGCTATGGTAGTAAAACTCTTTGAGATGAAACGTATTTCATCGGGTATGGCTGCCAATTTATTAGGAGTGGATAGGGTTAATTTTTTATTGAGATTGACCGATTTTGGCGTAGGGATGATTGACTTAACAGAAGAAGAACTATTATCAGACCTTGAAAATGCCTAAAGCTAAATTACAGCCCTTCTCATAAAAAAAAGTATAACCTAATTTGGTATTGACTCCTGACTGCTGACGACCGACTCCCCAAAACGAAAACTTCCTAAGTAGGGAGGCACAATTATTTGTAGGATGGGTTAGCGGTACTGTAAACTATGCGGGCGTTGGGTTTCATGCTTCAACCCAACCTACGTTCTACGTTCATCCTATATTTAATTCCACCCACCTACTTATCTCACCATTGAGATAACTGCTGTAACTATTTTGAGATAACTAAGGCTATCATTGAGGAAAGTTACTGTTGAGACTCCTGATTAGTTTATTAATTTTTGTATCAACTAGCTAGACAATTAAACCCTTTAGAGATAGGGTGATCGTAGCTGAGTTTGCTATTATAGAGTTTTGTAAATAAATATCAAACTCAAGGGTTTTTGAAGATGGTATGTCGCTAAACTGAAAGTATAAAGTACAGAGGTAAAAATACTTATGATGCTACTACAAGATGTTGCGAGAACCTCTAGAGAACAAGCATTAATTCTGTGGTTTGAAGAAGTAGACAGCAAAGACGTGGGATTAGTCGGTGGGAAAAACTCCTCATTAGGCGAAATGATCCAACAATTAACCCCGAAAGGGATTAATGTCCCCACAGGATTCGCCACCACCGCTTACGCTTACCGTCACTTTGTCGAAAAAGCCGGACTAGACGCACAATTAAGACAAATTTTCCAAGATTTAGACGAAAATGATGTGCAGAACTTGCAAGAAAAAGGTAAACAAGCGCGCACATTAATCCTCAATACACCGTTCCCCGATGATTTAAGTCATGCGATCGCTATTGCCTATCGCCGACTCTGTGAACGTTATGGCGATGATCTCTATCATTCCATAGATGTGGCCGTTCGCTCAAGCGCCACTGCCGAAGACTTACCAGAAGCGAGTTTTGCCGGACAACAGGAAACCTATCTCAACGTGCAAGGGGTAAGGGGAGTTTTAGAAGCTTGCCATAAATGTTTTGCCTCTTTATTCACCGATCGCGCTATTTCCTACCGTCATCATAACGGTTTCGATCACTTTGCCGTCGCCCTTTCCGTCGGTGTCCAAAAAATGGTGCGTTCAGATCTAGCCACCTCCGGGGTGATGTTTTCCATCGATACGGAAACAGGGTTCAAAAATGCCACTTTAATCACCGCAGCCTACGGTTTAGGGGAAAATGTCGTGCAAGGTGCTGTTAACCCCGACGAATATCTGGTTTTTAAACCCACTCTTAAAAACGGCTACAAACCCATCCTCGACAAACGCCTCGGCAGTAAAGCGATCAAGATGATCTACGATGATGGAGGATCGCGTCTAACCAAGAATATCCGAGTTAACAAGCTAGAACAGGATCAATTCTGCATTAGTGACCAAGAAATCCTTACTTTAGCCCGTTGGACGACCCAAATCGAGGAACATTACTCGCAAGTGCGCGGAACCTACACCCCCATGGACATCGAATGGGCAAAAGATGGGATCACGGGAGAACTCTTTATCGTTCAGGCCCGTCCAGAAACCGTACAATCGCAAAAAGCAGCTAATATCCTTAAATCCTACGAAATTAAAGAAAGAAGTCAAGTTTTAGCGGTGGGACGGAGTGTAGGTGCGGCAATCGGTCAAGGAAAAGCCAGAGTCATCCTCAGTGTAGATAAAATCAACAACTTTAAACCGGGAGAAGTTCTCGTCACCAATCGCACGGATCCCGACTGGGAACCGATTATGAAACAAGCAAGCGCGATCGTTACTAATCAGGGTGGTCGTACTTGTCATGCCGCTATTATCGCGCGAGAAATGGGCATTCCGGCGATCGTGGGTTGCAATAATGCCACGGAAACGATTAAAACTGGTCAGGAAGTCACCGTTTGCTGTGCGGAAGGGGATGAAGGGAAAGTTTACCTCGGATTGCTACCCTTTGAAATTCTTGAAACTCCCCTGGACAATTTGCCCCAAACTCGGACAAAAATCCTCATGAATATCGGTAATCCCGAAAAAGCCTTCGCTTTTGCCGATATTCCTGCCCAAGGGGTCGGTTTAGCGCGTCTAGAGTTTATTATCGCTAACCATATTCAGGCCCACCCCAGCGCCTTGCTGAAATTCCACGAATTGGAAGAAGGAGACGTAAAAGACCAAATCGCCGAATTAACCAAACACTACGAGGATAAACCCCAATTTTTCGTCGATAAATTGGCCCGGGGAATTGCCATGATTGCAGCCGCATTCTACCCCAAAGATGTAATTGTGCGGATGTCCGATTTCAAATCCAATGAATACGCTAATTTATTGGGTGGCAAACCCTTTGAACCCAAGGAAGAAAACCCGATGATCGGTTGGCGCGGCGCTTCCCGTTATACTGATCCTAATTATCGCGAGGCTTTCGCTTTGGAATGTCGGGCGCTGAAAATGGTCCGGGAAGAAATGGGATTAACTAATGTGATTCCGATGATTCCTTTCTGTCGTACTCCCGAAGAAGGGATGAGAGTCCTCGAAGAAATGGCGAAAAATGGTCTCGAACGCGGGGTTGATGGTTTGCAAGTTTATGTGATGTGTGAGTTACCAAGTAATGTAATTCTTGCCGACCAATTTGCTCAGGTGTTTGACGGATTTTCGATCGGTTCTAATGATTTGACCCAATTAACCTTAGGATTAGATCGGGATTCTGCCCTGGTTGCCCATCTTTTTGATGAACGGAATGAGGGAGTTAAACGCATGGTGAAAATGGCCATTGAAACCGCTAAAGCCCATAATCGCAAAATTGGTATCTGTGGTCAAGCTCCCAGTGATTATCCCGAATTTGCTCAATTTTTAGTGGAATTAGGCATCGATTCTATCAGTCTTAATCCTGATTCTGTCCTCAAAACTTTATTGATGGTGGCAGCAGTGGAGCAAGGACAATAGTTTAGTGATAAAGGTGGGACTTGCCCACCTTTTTTTATCTTAGTATGTTGACAATATTAATCGAGTCTATTTAATTGCTAATTATTATATATCTGGACTTCCCCCATACAGAAATACTAAAAAATTAACAAAACCCTTACTGCAGGTCGCTTCTCAGAAAAAATTGAAAAGAGGCTACTGGGTACATTTTTCCCTTGAAAA
>VYLF01000071.1_pt1 | contig 54110 bp, 42 predicted proteins | sample 5114371 | NCBI WGS metagenome assembly VYLF01 (sample SAMN12291773, study PRJNA351875) | freshwater metagenome | isolation source: freshwater lake | place: USA: Michigan, Kent Lake | collected 2013-08-15 | reverse complement strand
GAACTGTTAGATGGGGCGGCCTCCGCGCCGACCCCGGATAGATGCACGGATCATCCCGTACCCTTCCCGGTCCTCTTGACACGCACGCTCATAGATGCTGCTTTGAGCTTTGCTGCTTTCCTCCCCCTACCCCCTTCCCCTAAAAATCCAAACAAACACCTTGACACCCCCACCCGAACCCGTACACTACCTCCATGAATACCACTCAAACACCGTCCAATCCCGACCTCCACCTCGTCCTTGACCACTACTTCGACCCAAACCAAACCCTTCACCAAGTCGCCACCCGCTTCGGGTTCACCCTCTTCGCCCTCGCGGCATTCCTCGCCGAGCCCCCCGCCCGCAAGGCCATCGCCCTCATCCGCGCCATGTTCCGCCGCCGATCGCCCCACCTCCTCGAAGCCGCCCTCCAACGCGACCTCGAACTGCTCAACGCCATCCTCGTCCTCCCCGACAACCCCTCCCCCGCCGACCAGGACCGCCTCCGCAAAAACGCCGAGACCTCCCGCCGAGTCGCCGACCTCCTCCGCAAAATCCACACGCCCCCGCCCCTTCCCAAAGCCCAGCGCGCAACCAAGCCCTCCGCTCCCCTCGCCCTAGCCAACGCCCCCACCACCGCCGCGATCCTCCGCGCCTCCTCCACCTCCCACCTCGAACTCGTCAACGACGACGAACTCGAAGACCTCGAAGACGATCGGGAAGACGACCGCGAAGACGATCTCCAGGACGACCTCGACGACGAACTCGAAGACGACCTCGAAGACGAGCTCGAAGACGAACGCAACGACCTCGAAGACGATCTTGCCGACCAACCCGAAGACGCTCTCCCCGACGACCAACACCCCGACGCCGACCCCAACCACGCCCTCCTCGCCGAGTTCGCCCACGCCATCAAACTCCTCGCCCAACAAGCCCCCGAAGGCTACTTCTCCCACTCGCCCGACTCCCTCAGCTCCCGCCTCCTCAACCAGGCCGGATGACGCTCCGCCCTCCCCTCCACGCCCACCTCCCTCAACCCGCTCGCACGCTCCTTCTTCCCATTTCCTCCCTCCACCTCCCACTCCATGAAGCTACGCTCCCACGCACGGCCCCATCGGCCGAAAGGAAGCACTCGCATGTCGAAGAAGCCCGCCGCGTGGTCACTCGAAAGCACCATCGCCCTCTTCAAGAAAGTCCCCGCGCCGCTCAAGTCCCTCGCCGACGTCGATGCCTTCGAAGCCGCCATGGCCGCACTCGGCAACGCCGAAACCGAAAAACAGCAGTCCGCGGCATGCGAGCCCGTCTCCGCTGAAATCGCCCGCATCATCCTCCCCACCCTCAACTCCAAGTCCCTCGAAGCCCTCGAAGAAACCGTCTTCCACGGCCTCCGCATGCTCGCCCTCATGGCCGAAGTCGAAGGCACCGAAGTCGTCATCGCCGCCACCCAGAAGAAAACCATCGCCGGCTCGTTCTGGTGGCAGTCCGTCATGGACATCTACGCCTCCGGCCACCCCCTCGCCGGCCCCTTCTTCGGCGCCATGGCCGAATCCCTCCCCCAGCAGTTCGCCGGCATCGCCCTCCTCGACGCCGCCAACGCCGCCTGCCGCGAACACGGCCTCAAAGCCCACCCCTTCGACAACGCCGACGGCGTGAAGCGCCTCACCAAACTCCTCAAACTCAAGGACATCTCCGAGTTCAGCTTCGCCTTGAGCGCCGCCGCCTCCCTCCCCTTCCTCGCCCCTCGTCGCCGCACCCCGCTCATGACCCTCGCGGCAAAGCACAAGGACGCCGGCGTCCGCATGGAACTCGCCTGGGCCCAGGCCAAACTCGGCAAGAGCATCGGCGCCAAGACCCTCGCCCTCGCCGCCCTCCACCCCCACACCAGCTCCCGCGCCTGCGATTACCTCGAAGAACTCGGCCTCGAAAAGAAAATCCCCGCCGAAGCCCTCAACCCCGACTTCGCCGCCATGGCCGCCATGTGCGACTGGCTCTCCCACCCCAACGAGTTCGGCGAGCCCCCCACCTCCATCACCCTCTTCGATACCCGCACCATCTACTGGCCCCCCGCCAGCAAGAAAACCCGCGCCTGGCTCTTCGAGTACACCTACGCCAAAACCAAGGACCGCCCCAAGGCCGAAACCGGCGTCGGCATCGCCGGCCCCATCCTCTTCGCCATGTTCGACGAGGCAACCCCCAACCTCACCCCCGAGCGCATCTACGGCCTCTACTGCGAGATGGCCCTCCAATGGGACGAAGACAAGCGCGCCCCCAAGAAGCGCACCGGCAAAAAGGGCTGGGATCTCATCGCCGCCGCCGGCAAGTAACTCAGTCCAACCAGTCCTTCGCCTTCAACCGCTGCGGCACGTATTCCTCAGTCACGTAGGAAATGTCCTTCGTGATCAGTGATTCCACTTCCATCTTGAACCCGTTCTGAAGGAGCCCCTCGATCTCCTTCTGCCACCCCTTGTGCCCCTCAAACCACGGGTACGCCGCGATCTCGCGCGCACGCTTGATGTCGTTGTCGTTCAGCTCGATCTTCACATCATCCGACAGCCCGCACGCCTTGTAGTCCTTCGACCTGATCCCCAGGAACTTCGCGTCCGGCACCGCCATCCGCTCGCTCTCGAACGCCAGCGAGATCGACCCCTGCTTGATCACCGAGTAGATGTAGTGCCCCCACGGATCGCAATCGAGCAGGCAGTACACCGGCAACCCGAGTTCCTCATTCAGCCGCCGCAACAACCGCCTCACCCCACGCGTCGGCTGACCCGACCCCTCGGTCAAGATGCAGTTGTGCTCCTCCCAGAACCGGTCCTCGTTGAACCGCCCCCACACCGTGTCCTTCTCGACGTGCAGCACGAACTTCGCGTCGCACTTCTTGAACTGAATGATGTCCGGCTCCACGATCCCCGGGATCGCGTACCCGCCGGTCCCCATCCGCCGGCAATCGATCTCGTCCCCGTTGTCGATGATCGTGATGTTGCCCACCATCGTCCCACGCTTCTTCGCGTAGATGTGCAACTCCTCACGCAGCGACCCCAGAGACACCTCGAGATCCTCCAGAATCCCGTCGCTCTCGTCCTGATCCCCGAACGTCTTCTCGCTCGTCCCCACCACCGTGTGCAGGCCCTTGTAGAACATACCACGCAGGCTCAGCGTCTTATCCGCCTGAATCAGCTCCCGAACGCTGTTCCCGTGCAGCATCGTCTGCATGAACTGCTTCGCCTGATTCAGGTTGAACAACTCCCGCGCCGACGACGCGTCCCCCATCCGCAGGATCCGCGAACGCTTGTCCCAGATCGTGTTGCTCTTGGACCGCGTCGGAATGTCGATCAGCGGATCCTTCTGCGCGTAGGCCTTCTTCACCACGCCCGTCGCCAGATCCACGATCTTCTTCTGCGTGTCCGCGTCCCGCTTCTTGATCCGCTCGTTCACGCGACCCGACGCATCCGCTTTCCCGCTCTTCTTCGCCATGATGGGCACTCCATTGCCAAGCCCACAGCGTAGGCCTTTTGCCCCCGCGAAAACCGCCCCACCCCGCCACCCCCCAAAAACACAACCGGCCGCCCCTGCGGAGGCGGCCGGTCGTACGTGTGTTTCACCGTAGGGGCTGCGGAACGCAGCTCCGTCGAGCCGCGCTAGGTCCGCAGGCCCTCAGAACAATCATTCAAATACACTGGATCGCCTCCTTTCCGATTGTGGTCTCGCCAGCCGTCACGCGGTGTTGCCCCGCGCCGCCGACACCTTACCCCGCGGGCCGTCACCCGCGGCACATCGCCCGTGGCAACCCGTGGTTGCCGCGGTCGTCGCCCGGGGTTTTGCCGTCGAGTCGCTGTTGTGTTCGCGACCGAGTCGGCGCCCGCGGGCGAAGGATCCAATCACTAGAGTTTACGGCATAACCGCGGGAGCGGTTCACCAATTTCGACGCTTCATCCGGTTTTGGGACCGTGCCCGTCCAACTCATCGAACGCGCCCTTCTTGGCCTGCTCGTCCACATACTTCTGGAAATCGCCCATTTTGTAGCTGACAAAGCAGAATACGTGATGGAGCGTCACCCACTCGATGTCGGTGGCGTCCTCAGAGATGTCCTTGCGGAGGCGGTTCAGTTCGGCGAGGAGTACTTCGGCTTTCATGCCCACATCATTGGCGGGCCGGCCGCCGCGCGAGCCCCGCGCGACGCGCGATCGCCGCCAGGGCAAACGCCGCCGTCAGCACCAGCACGATCGATGGGCCCGGGGGCCAATCCGCCTCAAAACTCAGCACAACCCCCAGCACCACGCCCCCCAGCGCCACGATCGTCGCGATCGAGATCGCGCCGCCCCAGCTCCGCGCCACCTTCAACGCCGCGGCACCCGGGAGCACCAGCATCGCCGTCGCCAGCACAACCCCCGCGAGCTTCATCGCGGTCACGGTGACCAGCGCGAGAATGAGCATCAACAGGAAGTGCATCGCCCCGGACTTCACGCCCCACGCGGTCGCCGCGGCCTCGTCGAACGCCCAGAACATCAGCGGCCGTCGGAACCACCACAGCAACCCGAAGACCACCACCGTCACCACCGCGCCGAGGATGAAGTCGTTCCACCCAACGGCCAGCATGTCGCCGAACAGGAACGACTCCCACTGCACGGGATCCGGCGACAGGCGCAGGAGCACCGCGCCCGCGGCCATCGCGCCGACCAGCACGATGCCGATCGCGGTGTCCGACTCGGTGTCGCCACGGCGGCTGATCCACGCCATGAGCAGCGCCGCGGCGAGGCACGCTGTGAGCACGAACAGGAACTGGCCGACGCTGGCCGCCATCGTGACGCTTCCCAGCAGGCCCGCGACCGCCGCGAGACCAACGCCCCCGAAGGCCGCGTGACTCACGCCCTGCCCGATGAACGCCATCCGCTTCAGCACCACGAGCACGCTGAGTCCGGCGCACATCGCGGCGATGAGGATGCCCGTGAGAACGCCGGGCCAGTACAGCTGGGCCAACTCGGGCGAGGTCAGGTAGTCGAGCGTGCGGAAGGTCATTGGTCGGCCTTCCTTTGTGCCGACACGCTGAGCCCAACAGGCGGCGCGGCGTGGGCGGGGTTGGTGCAGGATGCCGCGGCGTGGGCGTCCACGTGGAGGTCACCGAAGATGCCGGCGACGTCGTGCCGGAAGACTTCCGCGAGAACCTTGGGGGTCAGGCCCTCGGGGGAGACGTGCGAGTGCAGCGTGCGGGAGAGGCAGGCGATGCGGTCGCACCCCGCGGCGACGGTGCGGATGTCGTGGCTGACGACGATGACCGTGAGCTTGAGGGCGTTGTGGAGCGCGGTGAGCATCTCGGCGAACTGCTGCTGGCCGGAGACATCGATGCCGACCGTGGGTTCGTCGAGGAGCAGCAGGCGGGGCTTGCAGGCGATCGCGCGGGCGATCATCACGCGCTGGAGCTGGCCGCCGGAGAGTTCGCCGACGAGGCGGTCGGCGAGGTCGCTGACGCCGACGAGGCGCATGGCTTCCTCGATGCTGGCGCGGGCTTCGCTGCTGAGGCGTGCGAAGGGGGAGAGGGCGAGGGCGACGGGCATCTCGACGGCCTGGCGGACGCTGATGGGGAAGGTGAGCTCGGCCTCGTTGCGCTGCGGGACGTAGCCGAGGAGCCCTGCGCGGCGGGCGTCGCGGGCGCTTTTGCCGAAGATCCGGATCTCGCCCTGCTGGAGGGGGAGAAGGCCGAGGGTGAGCTTGAGGAGGGTGGACTTGCCGCCACCGTTTGGACCGAGGACACCGAGGCGGGTGCCTTCTTCGACGGAGAGGGTGATGTCTTCGACGGCGGGGCGCGTGGACTCACCGGCGCGCTGGTACGCGAACGTGACGCCGCGATACTCGACGGCGGCGGGCAAGGTTACTTGGCCTCGCCGAGGGTGGTGCGCATGGACTCGAGGTTGGAGGCCATGAGCGCGAACCAGTCGCCGTTGCCGAGGGGGTCGAGGCGGCCGAGCTTGACCTTCGCGGCCTTGGCGATGCGTTCGGCGGCGCGGGCGTTGAACTGGGGTTCGACGAAGACGGCGCGGGCTTTGTATTCCTTGATCTCGTCGACGACGCGCTTGATGTCGGCGGGGGTGGGTTCCTTGCCGTCGACGCCGCGAACGACCGAGGCGATGGTGAAGCCGTAGCGGTCGGCGAGGCGGGAGAAGGCGTTGTGGTGGGTGACGATGGAGACGCCCTGCATGGACTTGAAGGCGGCGGCCCATTCGGAGTCGGTGCCCTGGACGCGGGCCTCGACGGCGAGGCCGGCCTGGGCGATGCGGTCCTGGACTTCGGTGGATGCGCCCTTGGCGGCGGCGGCGTCCTTGATGGCGGCGGTGAGGACGGGGACGAGTTGCTTGACGAGGATGGGGTCGAGCCAGAGGTGCTGGTCGACGTAGTCGGCGTGGTCGTGGTTGCACTCGGCGGTGTGGACGTGGCCTTCGTGCTCGTCGTGGCCGGAGTTGGGGACGGGTTCGCCGGGCTTCTGGATGCCGACGACTTCACCGAAGCAGATGACCTTCTGGGAAGCGGGGAGCTTCTTGTCGGCGAGGAGGGAGGCGACCTTGGGTTCGAGGTTGAGGCCGACGTAGATGACGACGTCGGCGCGGGCGAGGTCGGCGAGTTCTTCGGGGGAGAACTCGTAGCCGTGCTCGGAGCGGCCGGGCTGCATGAGGATGCGGAGGTTGGCGCCTTCGGGGAGGAGGGGCTCGACGATGCCCTTGAGCGGGGCGACCGTGACCACGACTCGGAGGTCGGATTGGGCGAGGGCGAGGGGGGCGATGAGGATCGTGAGGGCGAAGGCGAGCAGAGCTGCGAAGCGGTGCATGGCGGACCTCCTGCTTATTGAGAATGGCTACTCATTAAGCCTAGGCGGGGAGAGGGAGGGAGGCGAATGGGGGATTCGGGATGTTGCGGTGGGGGGACAAGTTGGTAAGCTGAGGGGGAAGACCATTCGGTCTGACGGGGCGTTCGCCCTGGGGTGTACTCGGCGGTGGGACGATTGGCGGAACAATGCGGAAGGAGCTCGCCATGGAGCGTGCGCATCGGAAGTCTGAACGCAGGAGCGCGTTCACGTTGATCGAACTTTTGGTGGTGATCGCGATCATTGCGTTGTTGATCGGCATTCTGCTGCCTGCGCTGGGGAAGGCGCGGTCGGCGGGGCGGACGACGATTTGTCTGGCGAATCAGCAGCAGTTCGGGGTTGCGACGCACAGCTACGCGGCGGACTATCAGGACAAGATTTTCTCGTTCACGGTGACACAGAAGACGCGTGACCGGCTGGTTGAGTTCCCGGATTTGGTTGCGCAGGCGAACTCGACGAACGATCTTGCCGCGGCGTCGGCGCAGGCGGTTGCGATTATTCGGCGGCGGACGGGGCGGACGGATTTCCCGCAGATTGACGGGTGGATTCCGCACGTGCTGTACACGCATCTGGTGTTGCAGGACTATCTGGCAGCGCGGTTGCCGGAGCGGATGGTGGTGTGTCCTGAGGATCGGTTCCGGCTGGAGTGGCACGACTGGCGCGGGTTCCAGCGCAACGAGTTTGCGGGGAGGCAGCCGGACGGCAACGTGCAGACGAACTGGCGTTGGCCGTATTCGTCGTCGTATCAGGTGGTGCCGGCGTCGTACTCGCCGGACTCGTACAAGCCGGGCAACTGCGTGGTGATTCAGGCGGGTGCGCACAACTTCTTCCAGTTGTATCCGGGGCTGGTGCCGAATCAGCTTGGGAAGCGGAAGATGGCGGACGTGGCGTTCCCGTCGCAGAAGGTGCAGCAGCACGAGGACGCGATGCGGCACAACGTGAAGCGGTGGGTGTACCACGCGAACGACGCGGCGCGGGTGCCGATGCTGTTCTTTGATCAGTCGGTGCGGTTCCTGAACTCGAAGGACACGTTCCCCGGGTTCAGGCCGGAGACGCCGCGGTCGACGGCACCGACGATGATGAGCTATGCGCCGAACTCGTGGGAGGCACCGTTGACACCCGGGAACTACGCGGGGAAGACGCGGTGGACGCGTGGCGGGCTGAAGGGCGTGGACTACGGGGCGGACCGGGAGATTTCGACCTCGACCTGGTGAGCGGGTGATTGCCCAAAGGGCGTGGGTATTGGCGTCCGCGGGTGTTCGCGGCAGCTATCCTACGGGTCACATGCACTTTGCCGACATCTTCTCAAGACCCACGACCTCGTACTCCTTTGAGTTCTTCCCGCCGAAGTCTGACCAGGCGGCGCAGGATCTGTTTACTTCCATTTCGGAGCTGGAGACGCTGTCGCCGTCGTTTGTGTCGGTGACGTACGGGGCGGGGGGATCGACGCGGGAGTTGACGAACGATCTGGTGGTGAAGCTGCGGACGACGACGGCGCTGAATCCCGCGCCGCACCTCACGTGCGTGAACCACGACGAGGCGGAGATCGAGGCGATCCTGCACCGGTACGCGGCGGCGGGGATCTCGAACATCATGGCGCTGCGTGGGGATGTGCCCAAGAACCTGGGACCGGGGGCGAATCCGTGGCGGCGGTTTGGGCGGGCGAGCGAGTTGGTGCGGTTCATCAAGGAGTACCGCACGCGCGGGTCGCACCCGGATCCGCGGGGTTTTGGGATCGCTGTGGCGGGGTATCCGGAGGGGCATCCGGAGACGCCGAACCGGCTGGTGGAGCTTGACCATCTGAAGGCGAAGGTGGATGCGGGTGCGGACGTGATCGTGACGCAGTTGTTCTTCGACAACCGCGACTTTTACGACTTCCGAGCGCGGTGCGAGCTGGCGGGGATCAGGGTGCCGATCGTGGCGGGGATCATGCCGGTGACGTCGGTGACGGGGATGAAGCGGATGGCGGAGTTGGCGCTGGGGATGCGGTACCCGGCGCCGCTGCTGCGTGCGCTGGCGCGGGCGGGCGGCGATGATTCCGCGGCGCGGAAGGTGGGCGTGCACTGGGCGACGGAGCAGTGCCGCGACCTGCTGGAGCACAACTGCGCGGGGCTCCACTTCTACACGCTGAACCGGTCGCGTGCGACGCGGGATATCTATGACACGCTGTGTTTGGCGTGAGGGAATAGGCCATAGGCCATAGGGCATAGGCCATCGGGAAGAGGCCATAGGCCGTAGGCCGTAGGCCATAGGGAAGAACTGTGGGTGTGAGCCTCGCCCCCGCTGAAACGGCCTGAAAACAAGTGTCTCGCGTGCTATCGCCGTGCACCTGGTGTTCGCGTCATTGCCGCGCGGGATCAAAGCGGCAAAGGAGCACGAACGACAGGCAACTGTCTCGGCGTCGAAACGAAGCGTTGCTTCAGCGAGTCGTCACTGGCCGGAGACCGCCGCGGACGCGACGTTATGCACTTGGACCGCGTGATTCGTGGTGGATCTGGGAACGCGGGATGGTCAGTACTACCACCGTGTGGGCGACGCCGACTTGGCATCCGGTTGAGTTAGTCTTCGGCATCCAGTCCAAGGGCCCCGGTCACCAGTGCGCGCGGGGTGAGGCCTAGGTGTTGTGTGCAGGCGCGTTCTGGGTCTTGGTCGCGGCAGGCGCGGGCGAAGGCGAAGAACTCTTTGGGGCGGTGCGTCAACTCTGAGCGGACGATGAACTGCGCGAGGTGGTAGGAGAGTTCCTGGATGTCGTCGTCGGGGCAGTGGAACCCGGCGCCGGAGAGGAACTCGTCGATATCTCGCTCGCTCCACGCGGCGTGCTGGCGGTCCATCATCTCCTGGTTGAGCGTGAAGTTGGGGACTCCGACGACGCGTTCCTCCATCATCTGCGTGAAGCCCTCTTCCATCCAGATCGGCAGGCGCGCAGCGTGGAGCGCGTGGTGCGTGAGTTCGTGGGCGATGGTCTGCTCGCACTGATGGCGGCCGGAGGCGTTGACGGCGACGAGGGAGAGCGCGTCGGTGCCTTCGTGCAGGTACATCCCGCCAGAGGTTGCGAACTCGCCCTCGTCGGGGAGGTAGCTGCTGACGAGGGTGAGGTAGGAGTCGAGCGGCTCGATGAGGCAGAGGGCGATGGGTGGGATGGGTTCCTTGCCGCGGATGACGGCGAGATCGCGGGTGAGGACTTCGTAGGCGTGTTCGGCGGTGTGGGCGGCGGCTTGGGCGACGGAACCGGCGAGGGGCGCGATGCCTTCGACGTTCTGCGATCTCCATCGGCGGTGGTCTTCGGCGAGGGAGTCGCGGAGTTCGTCGAGCCAGACGGCCGCGACGGCGCGCCGCCAGTGTTCGGGTGGGTGCTTTGCGGACTGGCGCGGGATCCACGCGTTGGCGGTGGCCCAGTCGACGCGTGGGAGACCTTCGGGGGAGTGCCAGAGGTGTGCGGCGTTGGCGCGTTCGATCTCGGGAAGCCCGACGGGCGCGGCGAGCGCACGGGGCTTTCCGGAGAGGAGTTTGCGGAGGTAGTTGAACATGGGGGCGATGGTAACAGGGGGAGGGGGAAGAAGGCCATAGGCCGTAGGCCGTAGGCCATAGGGAAGAGGGAAGAGGGAAGAGGAGGAGTTCGGGGGTGTGGAGTCGCGCGTTTTGTCCATGAAAAAGGGCGGTCCGGGGGGACCGCCCTGAGGGGGGAGTTGTGTTTTGGTGGGGCCGGGTTACTTGATGACGAGCATTTCGCGGTAGGTGGGGAGCGGCCAGAGGTCGTGGGAGATGCGGCTCTCGAGGTCGTCGGCGATGGTGCGGAGTTCGCTCATGGCCGGGCGGACCTTGTCGCGGATGAAGCGGGCGTGGGCGACGACGTCGCCGCCTTCGTGGTTGAGGGCGGTTTCGAGGGTCTTCATCGCCGCGCGGAGGGTGACCACGACGGAGGCGAAGCCTTCGAGGTTTTCGCGGACGTCGGATGCGTCGACATCGGCGGCCTCGGTGGCGGCGACGGCCTCGGCGAGTTCGGTCTGCTGGCGGATTGCCGCGGGGAGGATGTAGGTCTTGGCCATGAGGAGGGCGGTTTCACCCTCGATGGCGACCTGCTTGATGTACTTCTCGAGGAAGATGTGTTCGCGGCTTTCGACTTCGGCCTTGGTGAGGACGCCGTACTTCTTGAAGAGGTCGATGTTCTTCTTGTTGCCGATGACTTCGAGGGCGGAGACGGATTCGCGGTGGTTGGGGAGGCCGCGCTTCTTGGCTTCTTCGTGCCATTCCTTGGTGTAGCCGTCGCCGTCGAAGAGGACGCGCTTGTGCTGCTTGATGATCTTCTGGAGGAGGGAGCGGACGGCCTTGAGGAGCTTCTCCTCGGTGGCCTTGGAGCCGAGTTCCTTCTCGAGTTCATTGGCGACGTAGTCGAGGCTTTCGGTGACGATGGTGTTGAGGACGGTGGCGGGCCAGCCCGCGGCCTGGGAGGAGCCGACGGCACGGAACTCGAACTTGTTGCCGGTGAAGGCGAAGGGGCTGGTGCGGTTGCGGTCGCCGGAGTGGCGGGGGATCTGGGGGAGGGAGGAGGCGCCGAGGTCGAGCTTGCCGCCCTTGAGGGTGCTCTTGGGGGTGCCGGACTCGAGCTGGTTGATGATGTCGGTGAGCATGTCACCGAGGAAGATGGAGATGATGGCGGGGGGTGCTTCGTTGGCGCCGAGGCGGTGATCGTTGGAGGCGCTGGCGACGGAGGCGCGGAGGAGGTCACCGTGGAGGTCGACGGCGCGCATCACCGCGCAGAGCACGGTGAGGAAGAGCATGTTGGTGTGGGTGTTGTCGCGCGGGTCGAGGAGGTTGACGCCGGTGTTGGTGGCGATGGACCAGTTGAGGTGCTTGCCCGAGCCGTTGATGCCTGAGAAGGGCTTCTCGTGGAGGATGCAGGCGAGGCCGTGACGGGTGGCGACCTTGCGGAGGCACTCCATCACGAGCATCTGGTGGTCGCAGGCGATGTTGGCGGACTCGAAGAGGGGGGCGAGTTCGAACTGGCAGGGGGCGACTTCGTTGTGGCGGGTCTTGACGGGGACGCCGAGGCGGTAGAGCTCGCGTTCGGCCTCGCTCATGAAGGCGAGGACGCGGGCGGGGATGGAGCCGAAGTAGTGGTCTTCGAGCTGCTGGCCCTTGGGCGGGCGGGTGCCGAAGAGGGTGCGGTCGCAGGTGACGAGGTCGGGGCGGGAGTAGTAGTGCTCGCGCTCGATGAGGAAGTACTCCTGCTCGCAGCCGAGGGTTGCCATGACGCGGGTGACGCCGGCGTCTTCGCCAAAGATCTTGAGGACGCGGATGGCCTGCTCGGAGAGGGCCTCGATGGAGCGGAGGAGGGGGGTCTTGTAGTCGAGGGCTTCGCCGCCGCTCCAACCGACGAACGCGGTGGGGATGCAGAGGGTGGCGGTGGAGCCGTTGCGGGAGATGAAGACGGGGCTGGTGCAGTCCCAGGCGGTGTAGCCACGGGCCTCGAAGGTGGCGCGGAGGCCGCCGGAGGGGAAGGAGCTGGCGTCGGGCTCGCCGCGGACGAGCATGGAGCCGGTGAACTCGCTGAGGGCGCCGCCGGTGCTGTCGGGGACCATGAAGGCGTCGTGCTTTTCGGCGGTCTGACCGGTGAGGGGCTGGAACCAGTGGGTGTAGTGGGTTGCGCCCTTTTCGATCGCCCAGTCCTTCATGGCAGCGGCGACGACATCGGCCATGCCGTTGTCGAGGGGTTCGCCGTGCTGGATGGTCTGCTGGATGCGGCGGAAGACGTCCTTGGGCAGGCGCTGCTGCATGACGCGCTCGTTGAAGACTTCGGAGGCGTAGTACTGCTCGACGCGGGGCTGGATCACGTGTCCTCCTTCGGAGCGCGAGAAGCCTGCGAGGTCAGCGTGACTCTTTCCGTTGCCGTTTGCGTACGTGTTCATCAGGGACTCCCGATCGAGTGGTGTGCCCCGCGCGGAGGCGAGGGGCGTTGTTCAATGATTGCCCGGCGGCCCGTCCCGAACGGAGACGAGCCGTATGTCAGTTGCCGTATGTCAGTTGGTTGATGCTTCGGACTTCAGCGTTGCGAAATGGTGGACGGGACCGTGCGTTGTCGAGTCTGGGCGAGGACGACTGCTTGAATGACGCTCATCAGCCGGCCCTCCCTGCCCCGGTCGGGGCGTCGGAACCGCCATCCTTGGCGAGGCCTGTGCAGAGGGAGCGTACGAAGGCCGCGGCCTCGGCGACGGGATCTTTGCCGGCGGCGAGGGCGTCGCTCATGCGGCGGACGATCGCGCTGCCGACGATCGCGGCGTCGGCATGGCGGACGACAGCGGCGACCTGCTGGACGGTGGAGACACCGAAGCCGCAGGCGATGGGGAGCTTGGTGAGTTGGCGGAGTTTGGAGACGCGACCGCCGATATCGGGGAGTGAGCCCTGTTCGCCGGTGATTCCGGCGCGGGCGAGGAGGTAGCAGAAGCCGGTGGATGCCGCGACGATCTCGGCGGCGCGGGCGGGCGGGGTGGCGGGGGCGATGAGCTGGGAGAAGGTGAGGCCGGAGGCGGCGGCGGCGTCGCGGAGTTCGACGGATTCTTCGAGGGGAACATCGGGGACGATGAGACCGTCGAAGCCGGCGGCGGCGGCGCGAGTGGCGAAGGCCTTGGGGCCACCGAGTCGGAGGATGAGGGAGATGGAGACCATGGCGACGAGGCCGATGGAGAGGGAGGGGCGAACGGACTCGACCTCGGAGAAGATGGTTGCGGCGGTGGAGCCGGCGGCGATGGCCTTGTGCATGGCATCGGCGATGACGGGGCCGTCGGCAATTGGATCAGAGAACGGGAAACCGATTTCAACAACGGATGCACCCGCGTCCTGCAGAGCAGGGAGGAGACGCGGCAAGACGCCTGGCGACGGAAAACCGCCGCAGACGAAAGGCATCAACGCTGTTGAGCGATTGGCCCGCAAATCTGCAAAGATCTGTTCGATCCTTCGATCCACGGGCCAGAGTGTAGGCGTGGCCTTCGCCAAGTGAAGATTCTGCAGAAAATCAACCTATGACGTCGGGCAGATCGTCCATTCCTTCGCTGAGGATGCGGGGACCGCTCTCGGTGATGAGGACATCGTGCTCGTAGTGGACGCTCATGGAACCGTCGGCGGTGAGCACGGGCCACTGGCCGTTTTCCTGGGTGGTCTCGCCTGTGCTGATGGCGATCATGGGCTCGACGGCGACGAGCGTGCCGGGGCGGCATTGGGTCTGGGCATCGGGCCATTCACCGGGGTAGGTCGGGAGCGTGTTGCTGACGTACGGCGCGGCGTGGAGCTTTCGGCCGTAGCCGTGACCGCCGAGACCACGGACGAGATGGAAGCCGCACTCGCCTTCGACGTACCCCTCGACAGCCTGGGCCCAGGCGAGGAGGCGGTTGCCGGGGCGGAGGGTTTGGACGCCCCGACGGAGGGACTCTTTGCCGCAGTTCATGAGATCGCGGATGCGGGGAAGAGGTGGACCGAAGGAGTAGGTCCAGCCGGCGTCGCCGACCCAGCCTTGGTGGAAGACGCCGATGTCGACTTTGAGGAGATCGCCTTGGCGGAGGGGGCGGTCGAGGCTGGTGGCGGTGCCGTGGACGACGCAGTCGTTGACGCTGAGGCAGGAGTGCGAGGGGAAGCGGGGCGTGCGGGGGACCTGGTAGCCGAGGAAGCAGGAGCGACAGCCGAGATCGGCGAGGGTCTTGGCGATGAAGATGTCGATCTCGGCGAGGGTCATGCCGGTGCGCATCCAGGCGGCGACGCGCCGGTGGGTCTCGACGACCTTTTGGGCGGCGGCGTATGCGAGTTCGACTTCGGCCGGGGTGATGGGCGGGGGGAGTGCCATAAGAGGGCGATGGTATTCCGGCGGGTGAGGGAGGGCCGAACGGAGAAGGGGTGTCAGGCCTTGACGATGCGGGCGCGGGGCGCGAGGGCGCGGGTCATGGCGTCGCGGGTGTCGACGACGAGGCGTGCGTGCTGGCCGACGAGTGTGTAGTCGACCGCGGCGTGATCGGTGACGATGAGGACGGCGTCGGCGGCGCGGAGTTCGTCGGGCGAGAGCGGGACGGAGCGGAGGTCGATGCGGTACTTGCGCATCGAGGGGAACTGGGGGACGTGGGGATCGTGGTAGGAGACGGTGGCCGAGCGGTCGTGGAGGAGTTCGATGATCTCCGCGGCGGGGGTCTCGCGGATGTCGTCGATGTTGGGCTTGTAGGCGATGCCCAGGACGAGGATGCGGGCGTTTTTCAGGGCTTTGCCGTCGGCGTTGAGGGCTTCGGCGAGGCGATCGACGACGTAGCGGGGCATGCGATGGTTGATCTCGCCGGCGAGTTCGATGAAGCGGGTGGAGTGGCCGTACTCGCGGGCCTTGTAGGTGAGGTAGTAGGGATCGATGGGGATGCAGTGGCCGCCGAGACCGGGGCCGGGGTAGAAGGGCTGGAAGCCGAAGGGCTTGGTGGCGGCGGCGCGGATGACCTTCCAGATGTCGATGCCCATGTCGGCGAGAACGGGCTTGAGTTCGTTGACGAGGGCGATGTTGACGGCGCGGTAGATGTTCTCGAGGAGCTTGGCGGCTTCGGCGATCTCGGCGGTTTCGACGAGTTCGACGCGGTCGATGGCGGCGCGGTACATCGCGGCGGCGACCTGACCGCTCGCGGGGTCGAGGCCACCGACGAGGCGCGGGATGGTGCGGGTTTCGAGGCCGGTGCGGCCGGGGTCTTCGCGCTCGGGGCTGAAGGCGAGGAAGAAGTCCTGACCGCAGACGAGACCGGAGGATTGGAGCGGCGGAAGACAGACTTCGCGGGTGGTGCCGGGGTAGCTGGTGGACTCGAGGGAAACTAGCATGCCGGGGCGGAGGACGCGGGCGACCATCGCGGCGGAACTCTCGACGTAGCTCAGGTCGGGTTCCTGGTGCTTGCCGAGGGGCGTGGGGACGCAGAGGACGATGGCGTCGCACGCGCGGAGGGCGTTTTCGTCGCAGGATGCGGAGAAGCGCGGGGAGGCGGCGAGGGTGCGGGTGAGGTCTTCGCCGAGGTGCTTGAGGTAGGACTCGCCGCGGGAGAGGAGCTCGATCTTGCGGGGGTCGATGTCGTACCCGACGACCGTGAAGCTGGCATCATGGAGTGCGCGCACGAGGGGGAGACCGACGTACCCGAGGCCGACGACGCCGATGGTGGCGGTGCGGCGGTTGAAGCGTTCGATGAGGCTGGTGGCGAGGGGAGGGAGCGGTGTGGGGGTCGTCGACATCGCCCACAGAATAGCACGGCGTCAGGACTCGCCCGGGTCGGCGGGGTGGTGTGGGTCGATGTGCCGGACGATGACGCCGGAGGCCGAGGGCTCAAGCTGGATGATGCGATCGGCGAGGGGGCGGAAGACGTTGATGTCGTGGTGGCTGATGAGGATGACCTGGAAGCCCAGGGCGCGGCCGGCGTCGGCGATGATCTTGGCGAGGCGGGGGACGAGGTCGGGGCGGAGCCAGCAGTCGGGCTCGTCGAGGATGAGGACGCGGGCGTGCTTCGCGGGGTCGAGGGAGGCGAGCGCGAACAGGCGGAGGCCGACGGAAAGGACGTTCGCGACGCTGCCGCCGGAGCCGTCCATGATGCTGACGTCCTTGCCGGCCATCTTGAGTTTGAGTTCGACGGTGACGCCGCTGCGTTGATCCGCGCTGGCTTCGGCGTGGAACGTGAGGGGTTGGCCGAGGACCTCTTGCAGCGCGATGGTGAGCTTCTGCTCGAGCGTGCCGAGGAGCTCCTGGAAGAGCTTCTCGCTGAGGGACTGCAGCGCGGCGGCGACCTTGGGGTAGAGCTCGATGCGGGCCTTGACCGCGGCGAGCTCGACCTGGTCGCGGGTCTGTTCCTGGTGCAGCCGGCGCTGGATGCCACGGAGTTCGCCCAGGCGCTGGGCGAGCTTCACGGGTGTTGGCGGCGGGGCCTGCGGGGTCACGCCTTGGCCCCGGAGGCCTGGGCGAAGTTGGAATCGATGGCCTTGAGTCGCGTGTCGATGTCGTCGAGGAGGGCCTGGTAGGCGGTGCGCTTGGCGAGGTTCTCGGCTTTCATGGTCTCGAGTTTCTTGCGGAGCGCATCGATGTCGTCGGTCTGGAACTGCTCGCGGGCTTTGGTCTTGGCCTCCTCGAGGCGCGACTGGGCGGACTTGAGCTGGGCTGCCGCGGCGTGGCGCTCGTTGTCGAGGGTGCGATGGCGGCTGGCGAGCGTGGTGAAGTCCATGGGCGTGGGTTTCTTATCCACCGAGTACCTCCTTGGCGAGATCGTCGATCATGGCTTTGACGGGTTGATCGAGTTGGGACGTGTTGCGGGCGAGGAAATCGAGGAGGCCTTCGCCGCGCGATGTGGCGCGGGATTGAAGTTCGGCGAGACCGGAGACGAAGGAGCTGAGTCCTTCGGCGGGGGCGGTATCGGCGACGGCCTCGTAGAAGACGGTCGAGAACGGTTCGTGGGGAACGGGGATGCGTTGGGTGTTGATGGCGTCGGGCGTGATGAGGACTTGAAGAACACTGGGGACGTGGGCTTCGCTGGCGTCGGAGCGGTTGACGCGGGCGATGTTGCCGGGGGTTTTGAAGATCGTGCCCGAGGCGTCGACGTCGTCGAGGTTGCGGTGGATGTGACCGTTGATGACGAGGTCGACGCCGGGGATGTGCTTGGGGTTGATGCGTGCGGCTTCTTCGTAACCGGGGACGCGGATGTCGTGGTGGGTCATCCAGAGCACGACGGCGTTTGGCGCGGGGCGATCGAAGGACTTGGGCAGCGGGTCACCGTGGCTCGTCCCCCCCACCACGACCGCGCGACCCGCGATCGTGCCGCGCCAGGGGACGAGATCGACGCGCCGCCAGACGTTGGCCGCGTCGATGACGGCGAAGGAATCGTCGGGGCCGAGGGTGCTGTCGTTGTAGTCGTGGTTACCGAAGATCGTGAGGACGTCGCGGCCTGCGAGCAGGCCGATGAGTTCGCCGAGCAGCCAGTTGGCGTTGTCGCGCGGGTAGTGGAAGATGTCACCGAGGATCGCGGGGACGAGGTGGTTGTTGCGCGCGTAGTCGAGCGACCAGCGGAGTTTCGCGAGAACCGCGCGGGCGTAGTCGTCGCGGCGGAAGCCCGGCACGCGGCTGGCCAGGTGCGGGTCGCCGATGAAGAGAATGCCGCGGGCTTCGGTGGTCATGCGTCACCCCCGTGATGGTGCGGGCCGACGAGCGATTGCCCGCAGGTGGGGCACTCGCCGAGGAGGTCTTTCATCACACGCAGCTCGGCGTCGCAGGCTTCGAACGCGGCGGTGGCGGTGTGGAGTTCCTGGCGGTGCTTCGCGAGTGCGTCCTCGGCAGCGCGGAGTTCCTTGCCCATCGCGACAAGCGCCTCGTCGGACTGGGGTTCGGGAGGAGGCGTGAGGGATGCGAACACGCGGAGTTTGCTCTCGGCGTTCGCGATTGCCGCGGCTTCGCGTTCGATGTCCGCGAGAACGCGCTCGAGTTCCGCCACGGGGTGCGCCTCGGGCGGGGGCGAGAGTGGCCGCAGGCACTCGGTCACCGCGGCGAGCCGGGAGGTCTCGGTGGTTGCCGCGGCAAGCGTGGTGAGCAGCGAGGCGAGATCGCGTTCGGGGAGTTCGGGCGGCGGGGGCTGTAGGAGTGCGAGTGCGTCGGCGCGCTTCGACCACACGCGGCACTCGGCGGCGGATCGGTCGATGGTCTCGGCGGCGAGCACGAGCGGCGACTCGTCTTCGAGCTGCGGTGGATCCTTGAGGCTGGCGAGGACGGCCGAACGGTCGGCGGCGAGTGCCGCGGCGAGGTGGAGGCGATCAAGCTCGGCGAGGAGTCCGGCGAGCGCGGCGACGGCGGCCTCGAGTTCGAGGATGGCGGCCCGATCGCGTTCGGCGGCGGCGATGGCGGATTCGACGGTGTCGATGTCGGAGAGCGCGGCGATTTCGCCGTCGCGCCTGGTGGTGATCGCCGCGAGATCGGCGGCGCGGGACTTGTCGATGCGTTCGCGCTCGCGGAGGACGCTGCGCATCTGCATGAGCTTTCCGGCGTCGCTGGAGGAACCGAAGAAGCGGGCGACGGCGGCCTTGCTCTCGTGGACGAGGAACATCGGAGCCTTCTGGGTTCCGAAGTGGACATCCTGGCCGGTGGTGCCGTCGGGGTGTGTGACTTCGGGCAGCTTGGCGGCTTCGGCGAGTTTGGCGGCGTTCTCCGCGGAGAACCCCATGCCGTCGTCGTCGTTGAGCCGGAAGGTCGGGGTTTTGCGGCGGCGGAACCCGACGATGGTGCCGTCGGCCATCGTGAGGGTGACCTCGCAGAACTTCTGGTCGTGTCGGACCATGAAGTCGTCCGCGATGCGGCGGACGGCGCAGCGGAGGGCGACGAAAACGGCCGACTTTCCGCAGTTGTTGGGCCCGATGAGGACGTTCAGCCCCGGGCCCGGTTCGATGACCGTGTGCGCGTGGGACATGAAGTTGACGAGTTCGATCTTCCTGATCATGGCGCCCTCGCGGGAGCGTAGCCCGGCTGCCCCGCCGCATACCGTCCCCCGTGCCAAAGGAAACCACCACTATCTCGGCGATCCTCGCGCTCCCCCACTTCTCGGCGAGCATCGTGCTGGAACCCGGGCGGGTCACCCTCGCCGAAGGCACCGTGCGACGGATCGAGCTGGGCCCCGATCTCCCGGCGGACATCGCGGCACCCGATGCAATTCTGTCGCCGGCGTTCAGCGACACGCACCTGCACCTGCCGCAGTTTGACTCCATCGGCGTCGCCGGGCTGGAGCTGCTGGACTGGTTGGAGCAGGTGATCTTTCCCGCGGAGGCACGCTGGGCCGACCCTGACTACGCCGGACAGATGGCCCATCGCGTGGCGGGGCAACTGCTCCGCCGCGGCACAGTCGCGGTGGGTGCGTACGCGACGGTGCACCCGGCGGGCGCACAGGCCGCTCTCGACGCCCTCGCCGCGCGCGGGATCAGCGGTGTGGTGGGCCAGGTGCTCATGGACCAACACGCCCCCGCGGAACTGCTGCTCCCCGCGCGCGAGGCCCTTCCCGCGGCGGCGGCGCTGCAGGGCAGAGGGCGCGTGCTCCCCGCCGTGACGCCACGGTTTGCCGTCAGTTGCACGGCGGAGCTCCTCGCGGGAGCTGGGGAACTCGCGCGTAAGACCGGGGCGTTCGTGCAAACCCACCTCGCGGAGACCGAGCGCGAGATCGCGACGGTGGGCGAGCTCCACGGTGGCCTGGGGTACGTCGAGGTGTACGGCCGTGCGGGGTTGGTCACCCCGCGGACCCTCTTCGGGCACGGGATTCACCTGTCGGACGCCGAGCACGCGGTCCTCGCGAAGGCCGGGGCCACGATCGCGCACTGCCCGACCGCGAATCGGTTTCTGCGGGCGGGGACGTTCCACTTCCCGCGGGCGAGGCGGGCGGGGCTGAAGGTGAGTCTGGGGAGCGACGTCGCGGGGGGCCCGGACCGTTCCATGGCCCGCGTTGGACGCGGGATGCTGGAGGCTGCCGCGGAGCACGGGGGTTGGCTGACGGGGGCGCAGGTGTGGTGGCAGATGACGCAGGGGAACGCGTTGACGCTGGGGCTGGTGGATACTGGGGTGCTGGTGGAAGGGGTGCGTGCGGACCTGGTGCTGGTGAGGCCGGACCTGCCGTTCATGGAATCGCCGGACCCGCTGCGGACGGTTCTTTATGGATGGGAGGAAGGGTGGCTGGAGCGGGTGTGGGTGGGTGGTGCGGAGGTCGGGAAAACCTGCTAGAGTCCTCCCTTGGACCGGGCGCAGAGCCGGTCGTTCGAACCGATCAGGACCATTACCTATGAGCACGACGCAGCACGCCGAGCCCGCACTCAACAGCGCCGACGGCGCGACGATATTCGGGCATCCCACGGGGCTCTTTACCCTCTTCTTCGCGGAGATGTGGGAGCGGTTCTCGTACTACGGCATGCGTTCGCTGCTGATCTTCTACATGACCAAGGGGTTCTTGGAGTACCAAGACGCCAAGGCATACTCGGTCTACGCCGCGTACGGGGCGTTGGTCTACGCAACACCCTTCATCGGCGGGTTGCTGGCCGACCGTGTGCTTGGGTCGAGGCGGGCGGTCGTGCTCGGGGGCCTGCTGATGGCCGCGGGCCACTTGCTGATGACCTGGGAGTCCAACGTGGGGTTCTACGGGGCGCTGGCCCTGCTGATCGTCGGCAACGGGTTCTTCAAGCCGAACATTTCGACGATCGTCGGAACGCTGTACCCCAAGGGCAGCAAGAAGAAGGATGCGGGCTTCACCATCTTCTACATGGGTATCAACCTGGGCGCGGCATTGGCCCCGCTGGTCTGCGGCTACGTCGGTGAGACCTTCGGATGGCACTACGGGTTCGGGCTCGCGACGATTGGCATGCTCATCGGCGTGGCTGTGTTTGTCGCCCCGAAGCTGATCACGCAGGTGCTGATTCTCGGCGGCGCTCTGCTCGCCGCGGGCGGGATGATCTACTCCCAGCGGGCCGATCCGTTGATGCTCGCCGTGTACGCCCCCGTCGGGGCGGTGCTGCTGGTCGCCGCGGGCGTTTCTGCCCTTGCGGTAGGCCGGGGCGGGGTCCCGGCCCACGTCGGGCAGCCGCCGGCAGGCGCGGGCAGCGCGGGCTCGACAACGGCGGTGTATGTCGCCGCGATCCTCGCTGTGCCGGGCATCGCCTTCATGGTGTACTACCACGCGATCGCGAGCTACATCCTCTATGCCTTTGGTTCGATCGCCCTGTGCGTGCTGCTCTTCGAGGCCATCCGTGGCACGAAGATCGAGCGCGAGCGGCTTATCGTGGTCTTGGTCATGATGTTCTTCTCCATGCTCTTCTGGGCCTTCTTCGAGCAGGCGGGCAGCAGCGTCAACAACTTCACGGACCGCAACGTCGCCCGCGTGAACTCGCAGGACGGCAGCCGACTCATCGAGAAGGCCGACGTCGGTACCTCCGTCACCTTCACCCCCACCCAGGCCCAGTTGGGCTACGTGATGCCGCCCGCGGCACACACCATCATGGGCGGCTCGGACAGCAAGATCGTTGAGTTCAAGGTCGGTTCGGGCTCGACCGCCACCGCGGAGGACGTCATCGCCATCGTGCAGGCGGCCCCGGCGGAAGGCGAGACCAAGGCTCCCGACCCCAAGGCCATCAAGCTGAAGGACCTCCACCCCTCGCTCGTCGAAGGAACCATCACGTGGCAGAAGCAGATCGGGGAATCGCTGGATGACCCCGCGAAGACCGACGATGCCCTGCTGACCTTCGAGGGCAAGCGGGCGTTCACCCTCGACCAGCTCGACGACCTTCGAGCGGCGCACCGGAAGGCAATAGCCGCCCGCGACGACCGGGAAGCGGCCGCCAAGAAGGCGGGCACGGCCTTCGAGGAACCGAAGCTCGAGGGCGCCCCCAAGCTCACGTGGACCATCGCGGACTCGCACGTGGGCATGCTGGTCAACGGCAAGGAAGTCCCGGCCTCGGTCTTCCAGGCCGTGAACCCGGTGTGCATCATGATCTTCGGCCTCGTCTTCTCCGCGGTGTGGGGCTTCCTTGGACGCCTGAACTCGGAGCCCAATACGGCGGTCAAGTTCGGCCTCGGTCTCCTCCAGCTCGGCCTTGGATTCCTCGCCTTCTGGTACGGCGCGCAGAACGCTGACACTCGCGGCATGACCGCGATGTCGTGGCTCATCATCGGCTACACCCTCCACACCACCGGCGAGCTCTGCCTCTCGCCCGTTGGTCTCTCCATGGTGACGCGACTCTCACCCGTCCGGATCGTGAGCATGGTGATGGGCGGCTGGTTCTTGGCCACTGCCTTCTCCCAGCTCCTCGCCGGCTTCATCGCTGGCTTCACCGGCGTCGGACACGGCGAGGACGGCGGCAGCGGCATGCCGATTCCCGCCGAGACCGTCAACGTGTACGGCGATGTGTTCAAGCAGATCGGTATCGCCGGCTGCATCGCGGCGGTCCTGGTCTTCGCCCTGTCGCCGTGGCTGGCCAAGTGGGAGCACCGCGAACTCGACGATCCGAACGCCGGTTCGGGCGGCGGGCACTGATCGGGGGCGACCCATGCGGGGCGCGGCGTTGATGTTGCTGGCAATCGCCTGCGAGGTCTCGTGGGCGATCGGGCTGAAGTACGTCAAGGGCTGGGAGTCCACGCGAGCCATCGCGTTCACCGCCGTGACGTACGTCGCCGCGCTGGTCTTCCTGATCCTCGCGTCGAAGCGGATGGAGATCGGGGTCGCCTACGCCATCTGGGCGGGGAGCGGCGTCGCGCTGATCGCGGTGATCGGGATGGTGTACCTCAAGGAAGGAACGAGCCCGCTCAAGCTGATCTCACTCGCACTCGTGGCGGCGGGCGTCGTCGGGCTCAGCCTGACAACCTCGCACCGGGGTGGGGCGTGAGTGCGAGGGTCGGCCCGCCCCCTCTTCCGTTACTCCAAACGAAAAACCCCGGCCGATCGCCGGGGTCGTTGACGACGACTCGTGCACGAGCCGATCACCCGCCCGAGCGCGGCGCACCCTGCTTGTTCAGCCACTTGTCGATGGCGATCACGACGTCCTCGTGGAGGTCGATCGCGGCCTGGGTCTGATCACCGGTCTTGATGTCGTTGATCATCACGCTGAAGCAGACGCGACGGCCCGTCTTCGAGTCCACCACGTAGCCCGACAGCGAACGCACGCCGTCGATGAAGCCGCTCTTGGCCCGCAGGTCGTTGGTGAGCTTCACGCCCTGGAACCGCTTGCGAAGCGTTCCCGAACCCGGCTTGGCCATCGACTCGGTGTACAGGTCGCGGAGCTTGCGGTCGGCCGCGACGACGCTCAGCCACCGCGCGAACGTCGCAGGGGCGACGGCGTTGCTGCGGGAGATCCCCGAGCCGTCGGTGATCGTGGTCCCTGATGCGTACTCGGCGCCCAGCTTTTCCGTCAGCATCATCCGCACCACCGCGGTGCCGTTGGCCCACGAGCCGGGTTCCTTCGTCACTTCGTGCCCGGCCCGCTTGAGCAGCGCCTCGGCGTAGAGGTTCATGGAGTCGGCGTTGCACCGCTCAAGCACCTGCGACATCGGCGTGGTCACCACCGCGATGACCTTGCCGCCGGTCAGGTCCTCAGCCGATTCCGCCATCCGCACGCCCACCGGGCGCTCTTCGCGACTCCGGACCCCCGCACCGACCTGTATCCCCTTCTCGTTCAGGTGCTGGGCCAGCACGAGCCCGAAGAGCTCGGGCGTGTTGTGCACCGGCACGCGGATCCCGTCCTGCAGCGCCTGACGCACATCCCCCCGAAGCACGAACCGGTTGTCCTTCGGCTCGCGGCTGAGCCACGGGCTGTTCTGTCCCGTCCCAACCGTCCGGGCCTTGTTCTCGATCGGCATCCACGGGATCGACGGCTCCAGCGAGAACGCCGGCGGCCGACCCACACCCTCGCGGCTGGGCTTCGGGAAGACCGCCATCACGTTGGCGTAGAAGTTCAACCCGGCGACCTCGGCCGAGTGCGGCATCATCAGGTTGCGGCTGGGCCACTCGGGATGGAGGAACTCGCGGTCGAAGACGCGGTCGTCAACCACGACCTCCGTGACCGACGCCATGCCTTCCTTCTTCACCGCGCCCGCCAGCACATCGAACACGTCGTTCACCGTCAGCTTCGGCTCGGTCTCGTCCAGCACCTCGGGGTCCGCCAGCGCCGGGTCCCCCCCCGCGCGGACGACGATCTTGTCCCCGATCCGCACGAGCTCCGTCCGGAAGACGAAGTCCGCCCCGAGCACCATGAGTGCCGCGCCGCTCGACAGCAGCTTCATGTTCGACGCCGGGGTCATCGCCCGCTCGGAGTTGTACGACCCCAGCACCTCGCCCGACTCGTGATCCAGAATGCAGACGCCGACCTTCGCGTTGCCGAACTTGCCCTTCGACACCAGCCGCTGCACGTCGTCCGTCAACTCCCCCGCCTGGCCGAAAGCCTCCTTCGCCAAGCCCACAACGATCCCCGCCGCGGCGATCAACCCCAACGACAGCCGCCCAAGAACTCCCCGGACAGGGACAAACGATGAACTCGGCATGACCAAGGGCGACTCCTTCGCGGCGAGAGCACGGTATCGGTGCGGATTCCCACGATGCGACCCACCTCGCACCGCGCGGCGATACACCATCGGCAACCGGGTTCGCTTCGCTCCAATCCACCGTCCACAACTTGAGGTATCAGACCATCGCCTGCTTCGGCGTGAGCATCGAGAGCTTGAAGCGGCTCAGTTCCAGAATGTCGTCGACCTGGCCCTTGCCCTGGAGCTCCCACATCGGCCACTTGATCTGCCCCACCAGCGGAGCATGCAGCAGCCCATCGCGGACGAACTTCGGGAGCTTCTTGACCGGCATGTCCGTCATCATGGACGCCGGAACCGGGATCGAAAGCCTGAGCTTGGTCGGGTCGGGAACGAGATACGCCCAGGGACGCACCCCGTCGATCGACGCGACGAACGTAAACGTCCACCGCCAAACGCCCTGCCACGCCACTTCTTCACGGACGCTCTCGACCGTCGCCAGCTTGGCCCGCGCGTGCTCGGCGATCACCGAAAGATGAGGCGGCAATCCCGCGATCAGCGCGGATGCAGCGGGGATCGTGAACCGATCCTCCCAGGCGAGTCGGCCTTTGGCGGTTTGCGTCGACATCGGCACGGCCCCCTTCGGAGTCAGGAACACCTCGCGAATATGCGTCGGAGCAATTATCCGCGCGGTCCCCGGTGTTGTCCACGAAGATCCGCTGGATTCCCCAACCCCCCACTTCCCGCTTCCCCGGGTCGCGGCGGGGGTTAGAATGCGATTCTCGGACGGCTCCGATCCCCAACTTCCCCTCAACAGCCAGGAAACAATCCCCCATGACCCACCCCGACCCCGGCACCCAGGACATCTCAGGCTGCACCGTTCTGCTGGTGGACGACAACGAGCAGAACCTCGAGTTGCTCCACGCCTACATGGAAGACCTGGGCTGCAAGCTGACCACCGCCCGCGATGGTGTTGAGGCCCTGGAGTCCGTCGCGGCCGGCGCGCCGGACCTGATCCTGCTGGACGTGATGATGCCGCGAATGAGCGGGTTTCAGGTGTGCTCGCGACTGAAGGGGAATCCTGCGACGAAGGCGATCCCGATCGTGATGGTCACGGCCCTCAACGAGGTCTCCGACGTGGAGCGTGCGGTTGAGTCGGGCGCGGATGACTTCCTGACCAAGCCGGTGAACCGCCTCGAGTTGCTGACGCGCGTGCGTTCGCTGCTGAAGGTCAGCATCCTGCAGCGTCAGTTGCAGCAGACGCTGGCGGAGCTCCGTCGGTTTACCCCGAACACCTGATCGCGGGCGGGATTAGCAGCCCGAGTCCCAATCACCGAAGAAGGCGATGACGTCGTCGCCGTCGGTACCGCCATCGCCGTTGTAGTCCGCCTCACCCGCGTCCCATTCGGTGAAGAACGCGATCACGTCGTCGCCGTCGACGCCGCCGTCGTTGTTCCAGTCGGAGGGGCAGCCCGGGGCTTCGGTGTTCCCCACGTAGAGGAGAACGTTGTACGCCTCATCGACGCTCGCGGTGTTGCCGCCGAGGGCCGTGGGGTCTTCGTAGGTTCCATCGTTGTTGGTGTCGTAGACCACACGGGCCGAAATCGCCAAGCCGCCCAGGTTGGCGGGGGACACCGGGGTCGACGCGGCAGTGGCGTCACCATTCCACGGCGAGCTGCTCACACTCCCGGACCAGAGCGACGCGGACGAGAGCGAGTCTGAATCGGCCACGTTGAGCGTGACGATCTTGTAGTTGCGGCCGCTGTTCTGGCCCGCGAAGGCATCACCCGAGGCAAGAACGAGCTCGAGGCGGTAGCAGAACGTTGCGGGGTCGTACACGCCGCGAACAAGTCCGAGCGTGCTCTCCGAAACCACCTGCGAACCGGTCCACCGGTTCCGGCGGACGGACGACAGGAAGTAGATGTTCCCGGCGGAGTCCATGCCCACGGAGGACATCGACGGCCCGGAAACACCGAGCGAGGTCTCGAGCATGGACGCGAGGCGGCCGGCGGGCGCATCGGAACCATCGATCACGCCGTCGGCCTCGCCGGTATCGCCCGACCCGGGAGCGCCGTCCAAGCCAACGTCGCCCAAGATCGCCTTGCCGGTCATGGCCACCGAGTCCACCCACGCCGCCAGCGACCAGGTCACCGGCGAGCCACCCGCCGCGGGATCAAAGCGTGCCACAGCGACGGCATTGAACGGGTTGTCGGCGATGGGATCTCCACCGTTGTAGACGGTCGCGGCGACCAGCGCGTTGCCGTTCGCGTCCATCCCGACGGCGACGGGAGCTCCACCGCCGCGGAACGTGATCTGGCTGTCGTAGCCGCGGATCTCACCGGCGTTCATCGGCCACTGATAGGCAGCGCACGAGTCGGCGAGGGTACCGGGGAGGCTGACGACGCGGGAGGCGGTCACGGCGCCGGCAGAGGAAAGACCGAAGACGCTCACCGCGTTCGTGCGGTCACCGGTGGTCACGCGCACCGGCATCGCGCCCGTCGCCACCGAGCCGGGGAACACGTTCCGGGCGATGACGGTTGTCTGCGCACGGTGTTCCGCGGCACCGGTGCGGTGCGAGGTGGTCGTCGTGGTGGTGTTGACGGCGGTCTCGGCCCGGAGCTGACCAACGAAGTTGGGACTCAGCAGCACCGACCGGCCCGCGAGCGAAGCCGGGATCAGCGAGGGGGCATTGTGCGTGTTCGCGTCGTTGTTGAGCAGACGATCGGTCGCGCCGGCGTCGCCACCGCCGGTGGCATTGATGGCGTTGGTCGCCATCAGGCGAAGAGGAAGCTTGACGCGGAAGAGCGAATCGCCCGTGAGCTGCGAGGAGGTCGCGAGCACCCCAAAGCCATCCGCACGGAACACAAGGTTGCCCGACGCGTCGACGGAACCGTAACCAAACTGAGAAGTGTCGGCGATGGTTGAGCCCACGCTGTTGTGGGCCGCGATAATGCGGGTCACGTAGAGCCGAGAGGGGAGCGAAGGGTCGTACGCGGCGAGGGCGCCGACAAGCACGTTCGTGAAGACAGCGGTCGCGCCCGCGCCGGTCTCTTCGAAGTCCATGAAGCCCGCACCGAAGACCGTCGCGTTGCCGGCCCGCGGGACCGCAGTATTCAGGGCCGAGTTGTTCTCGAGCGAGTTCACGCCCCCGCCCGGAGCGGTCCACAGCGTGTAGCTGGATTCTGGGTACGCGACCCCGATGCGGATGTCGCTGCTGATCGAACTGGCAAGGTTGGTTGCCGAAAACCGGGTCGAGGCCACGCGGCCCGACTTCACGAGCGGCGCCACACCGAAGGTCGTCCCCCACGAACTGGTGAACGACGTCAGGTCCACGACGTAGTTCGTGCGCTGGCTGGTGCCGATCCAGTGCGTCAGGCCGTCACCGGGGAGACCGCTCCCGCCGTTGGCGTTCCGAGAGACGCTGTCCTGCCCCATCGCGGCACCGGCGAGCGCGGCAACCAGGGCCGGCGCGATCAGATTGAACTTAGCCATATGCACCATCCTTCGGGCTCCAGGACGGGAGGGCTCCACCCACCCGCAACAAATCAGCAATCAGATATCGATCCAAGCCGCCGCCAAGGGCGACCCTTACATGATGCTACCGGCCCAGGTGCTTCATCGCAAGATATTTTGCCTGATCCGGGGCCCAATCTCAACACACCCCGTCGGTAACCCGATAACCACTCCAGAGAGTGCCCGCCGGGAGCCCCCCCGAAATCTGCAACGCGGGGCGTGAGTCGGGCGATGGAAGTGACGTTGGTCAGATTGACAGGAGAAAGCCATGAAGCTCAACACCGTTGAAAATCTCAGGACCATGTCGGGTGAACAACTGCTCCTCTGCCGCATCTGTGCGGTACCGGAGGCGTGCGGGGCGATCGAGCGCGAGTTGGACCGACGCTCGGTGGTCGCCAAGGTCACGGAGATCCTGACGCACCGCCCCAGCCGCCCGGCGAAGCAGAAGCAAGTCGCCTGAGCGAATGACATTTCCGCCCGCGATAGGACGCCCCAAGCCCACACTGGGGCGTTCTCGTTTTTCCTGGTTGTTTGGGGGGATTCCGGCCTCGAAGGGGGCCGAAAAAAGAAGAAAGCGGGCGAAGGGACTTGAACCCTCGACTTCTACCTTGGCAAGGTAGCGCTCTACCACTGAGCTACGCCCGCGATACAAAGGTCAGGTTGTCGCCGCGAATCCAACTCGCGGGAGAGAAAACTAGCCACCCAAATCATCGGTGTCAAACGCAGATGCCTTGCGGAGTACGTTCGTTCACCGATCTCGCCGCCCGATCGCACCCGTCCCAGCCTGCACAGGCAGAACCCGCGCGTCTGTTTCCCACTTCGAATCCGGCCCGGGAGACGCCCCGACCCACCCCATAACGCCCTGCCGCAGAGAGCGTTAGGGCTGTGTCCCCCACTTCAGTTCGGCCCCCCCGCGCCGCCCTGGACGGGTCGGGCCGCTCGCTCCTGCACCTGCGCCGTGGGAACCCGGGCTTCAAACGAAGTTCCCGAGTTGACCCCCTCCGACGCCGGCCGTCCGTGTGCCGCGGGTGTCAGGTACTTGCCCGCGTCCGTCGGCGCCTTGTCCGCCTCAGGAGCAAAGGGATTCGCCTTCGCCCACGCGTCCTTGCGAACCCCCGTGACCATCCACGACACCTCGATGTTCGGGCCGCTCGTGCGAATGGTGAACGAGTTCGAATCGTCGATCTTCCTCGCGACCCTCGCCCACATCAACGCATCGCCAGAATCCGACTCGTCGATGATCGTCAACTGATACCGGAAGCTCTCGTTCAGCGCGGTCATCCACTGCGGGAGCTGAATCGTCGCGTACCCCGTCGAATCGCTCACCACGATCCCGTCGTAGACGTTCTTGTACTCGTCGCTCTCGATGCACGCGTGCCGGAGCGTCTTGTTCGCGGGATCAACCGGATGATCGATCTCGAAGAACTTGGCCGTGCCGGTGATCGAGCCCGCAGCCGCAAAGTTCCCGTTTGCTTGGATCGACGCCGCAAGCGTCTCAACCGGTGCAACACCGACCGAGCGGTGCCAGAACTGGAACATGGCAACCCCGGGCCGCGGATCGATGCGCAGTGCACCCCCCGCGGCGAAGTCGCTCCCGCGACCTCCGAGGCGGAAGTTGTTGTCGAGATTCAGAACGGAGTTGCTGCCCGCACCCAGCATCTCGGAAGAAAGTCCCACGGGTTCGAACGGCTGAACCAGCACGGCTTCACCCCGTCCCGTCACCGGACCGTTGGGACGCAGGAGTACATGCTGGCCCGCGCTAACTTCGTCCGCGACCCGCAGGTCGCCGGCAAACGTGCCCGTTCCCTCGTCGGTCACGCTGAAGCGGCGCACCCCGTCAACGGCGCAGAAGAGCATCGAACGACCCGCGATCGCTGCCGCGGAGAAGTTCGTCTCGATCCCCGCGATGCCGAACGGCTGGAGATCTCCGGTAAAGATGTTCACCCCGCCCGACCCTGTGACATTCAGGAGCGCGCCCGGGTTGTTCGTGTTGATCCCCACGCCTCCGGGCGCGTTGATGAGGTACTGGTTCGCGCCGGTAGACGAGAAGTCCTGCCCGTCCGCGCCCGCCGACCAGACATACGTGCGATTGTGCAGAGCACGAGCCCTCGTCCCCGCGGCGAAACCCTGTTCACCGGTCGCTTGATTGAGCCACCCGCCCGCGACGTACGACGACGCACCCGAAGCGATGTTCGAATCGCCACCCCCGACGGCCGCACGCGATCCCGTCGCCTGGTTCGACGTCCCCGCTCCGACGAACGAGAATCCACCAGACGCCAGAGCCTGCAACCCCCCCACCGTCGCCGCGCCAAGGCCAGACGCCCGCCCCGATCCGCCGCCAACCACCGCGCTGTACGTACCCGAAGCAAGACCAGCCTCGCCGCCCACCACCGCCGCGGCGAACGAGCTCGCCTGATTGCCCAATCCGCCCGCGACGATTCCCAGATCCGCGGTCACCCGATTCGTCGAGGCGACGGGTGATCCCTCCGTGTACCGATCAGCGCCGCCGCCGATCACCGTCGCACCGCGAACACCAAACCCCACCGAGTTCGTCGCCGATCCGAGCAGCACGTTCGCCGAACGGAACGCGGTGAGCGTGGGCGCGGGCAACACGCCCTCGACCGACTGCAGCGACCCGACCCGCAAGTTGTTACTCCGGAAGTTGATCGGGGTGTCGTCTGTCGATCCGATGAAGTCTGTCGCGGGATTCGTCCCCGCGTTTCCGCCGAGCCTCCAAAGCCCGCTCAGCCCCGCGCCGTTGCCGACGAACGTGTTCGACGCGTTCGTGAACTGCGTCACCCCCGAGAACGTGTTCACGCCCGTGAACGTATTGCCCGCATCGGCGCGGACAACCGTCGCCGACAGCCGCGACACCGGGAGTGTTCCCGAGGACAGGTTGGACGCGTTCGTGAAGAACGACGCGGCCAGGCCCTGCAACGCGTTCGCGTTCGCGGCAGAACCCGCAATCGCCGCGCGAGGAGCCGCGGTGATCGGCTGCCGAGGAAGAAGAGTCGCGAAACCAAGGTCATCGCTGCAATCGAGCCCCTGGTCCGGCCGCGCGATGAGTTCGAGGTACGAGTCCTCTTGGCCCAGGTCGCCGAAATCGAGAACGACCGTGAACCGACCGTTCACGACGTTCACGTTGTCCACGCAGATCAACTCGCGCACCGGAGACCCGCCGGTCTCGTCGCGATACACCCCGAATCGAAAGTCGTAGAGCCCGTTCGCCGGCTGCCCCGCCTCGCGTGCCTCGCCCTGATAGGTAAATGCGGTCGGTGAGACCTGGCCGAACGCGTCCGAGGCCCACGCCAGCCCCGCGGCAGCGGCGAGAAGGGCGGGCAACGTGCGGAAGATCGAAGCGCGGGGGTGCATAATGCTGGTCACGGTGAACTCCTGGAGGCCAACTCCGGCCCGCGGAGGAAGGCGAGGAATCCCAATGGCCCGCGACACGAATTCCACACCGTCGGGAGCGGAGGGGGTGAACGCTGTACCCTCCCACCATGCTGACCACCCTGTGCGCCGCATTCCTCACGACCATCTCGCTCGCTCAGCCCGCAGACGAGCACGCCTGGCACACCCCCGGCCCCGCCGTCGCGGGCGGGCACGTGTACCCGCATCTCACCGTGCGAGCGCCGGGGGTCGGGAGCCGTTCGGAGGCTGGCATCGGCGCGCTGATCCCGTGGGCCGATCGGCTGTGGGCCGTCGGATACGTCGCGCACATCTCCGGCAGCGGGCTCGGGCTGTACGAGATCAAGGAAGACCTCTCGTGGCGCCTCCACCCCGAGAGCGTGAACGGCACCTTCGCCAATCGGTACGTGCACTGGAAGAGCAACCAGGTCTTCATCGGCCCACACGCGATCGATGAGAAAGGCAACGTCCGCACCATCGAGCCGCTGAAGTCGCACCGCCTCACGGCCACCGCGACGCACCTCACCGATCCCGACAAGGTCTACTTCCTCACGATGGAAGGCCTGCTCTTCGAAACGCACGCCACCACGCTCGAAACCACGCAACTCTTCGACCTCACGAAGGAGTTAGATTGGGACCAAGGCGCGTACAAGCACTTCAAGGGCGCGCACACCGCCCAGGGCCGCCTCGTCGTCGCGAACAACACGTACGAGGAACCCGAGCACATGGGCACGCGCGCCGGCGGCCGCCTCGCAGAGTGGGACGGCAAGGGCGCATGGACCGTCCTCGAGCGCAACCCGTTCATCGAAGTCGCCGGGAAGCAGAACCAGGGCCCCGGCTCCTACTACGGCAACACGCTCTACGCCGTCGGGTGGGACCGCGCATCGGTCATCCTCCGCGTGCTTCACAAGGGCGAGTGGACCCGCTACCGCTTGCCCCGCGCCTCGGACTCATGGAGCCACACCTGGAACACGGAGTGGATGCGCATCCGCGAACTCCAGACCGAGCGCTACGTCATGGACGCGTTCGGCCTCTTCTACGACCTTCCCGCGCTCGTCTACGGCGGCAAGATCCAGGCCATCAAGCCCATCGCCAGCCACCTGCGCATCTGCCCCGACATGGTCTACTGGCGCGGCACCCTCGTCCTCGCGGGCGACCAGACCGACAACGCCGTCGGCCAACCCCAGAGCGGCCTCTGGTTCGGATCCATCGACGATCTCGCGAGCTTCGGCAAGCCCACCGGCTGGGGCGCGGTCTGGCGGCACGACACCGTGAAAGACGGCGACACCAGCGACCCCTTCCTCATGACCGGCTTCGACAAGAAGTCACTCCATCTCATCCGCCACTCCGGCACCGCCGCGGCAACCGTGATCGTCGAGGTCGATCCCGTCGGCGACGGCTCGTGGGTCGAGTACACCCGCCTGCCGATCCCCGAGGGCCAGTCCTACGCGCACCACACCTTCCCCGACGGCTACAGCGCGCACTGGGTTCGCCTCCGCATGCTCGGCGAATGCGAACTCACCGCGCAGTTCTTCTACAACTGAGTGCGTGCGAACACTCACTCGTCCGCGATGAACCGACAATCCCGCGCTACTGCTTGAGCTCCTCCGCCCGCTGCGCCCACTCCGCCGCCTTCGCGTCGTACCCCTTGCCGGGCTCGAGACCATCCCACGCCTTGTACAGTTGCGCCAGGATCCCCGTCACGCTGCGAACGCCCGACTCACCGGGCTTTCCAGCCTCCGTGTAGATCTTGTGCGCTTCGAGCAGACTCGCCTCCGAGAGCGGGAAGCGGTCCGGCGACGGAGGAGTCGCCATTCTGGTGAGACCAAGGCCTTCAAGGTAGATCGCGAGAAACCTCGCGTTCCCCCCAGGAAACGCCCGCCGCGCCGACGCTTCGCGCGGCGCAAGCAACTCGAGCGCCTCCACATACTTCTTCTGCTTCCGCAACAACTGCCCGTACCCGTTCACGCTCAGCACCGTGGTGGGATGGTCTTCACCGTACAGACGAGGCAACTTCGCCACCGCTTCCTTGTAACACGCCTCCGCCTCGTCCAGCCGACCGACCTTCGAAAGCACGGCCCCGTAGTTCAGCACGTAGCTCATCGTGTACCGATTGTCGTTCCCGTTGATCACCCTGCTCTTCGCCGCCGCCTCGCCGCAGTACGCCACCGCCTCCTCCGCGCGTCCCGCCGAGTTGAGCGCGACCCCCATGCTCGCGATCGACACCAAGGTCATCGGGTGCTCCTCCCCCCGCACCTTCCGGTTCAGCTCGAGTGCCTCCTTGAACAGCGGTTCAGCCTCCTCAAACCTTCCCGCGTCCTGCAAGAACACCGCCAATCCGTGCATCGACGTGATCGTCAGAAAGTGCTCCGCCCCCAACACCCTCCGCCGCCCCTCATAGGACCGCCGAAACATCGCCTCCGCTTCTGTGGTCCGTCCCAGGCGAGCAAGGATCGAACCAGAGTTGACGGCAGAAGTAAACACCAGCGGATCGTCCGCCCCCAACACCCGCAGCCGTGTCTCGTACGCTTCTTTGTACAGCTTCTCCGCCTCGTCCAGCCGGCCGAGCCCCGAGTTGATCAGGCCGGCGTTGTTGATGAACGTCAACGTGTGCGGATGCTCGTTACCCAACACCCGTCGGGCCACCTCCAGCGCCGACACGATGTAGGGCTCCGCCTCGGCGCCCTTGCCCATCATGTAGAGCAGCAATCCCATCTCGCTCTCGGACGCCAGCGTCTCCGCGTGCTCCGGACCCAACTCCCTCCGCCTCAACTCCAGAGCCGACACCTGCAACGGGTACGACGCGTCATACAACCCCAGGTCGCGATACCGCTCCGCCAACGCCTGACGCAGCGCCGCCGCCACCACCGGTTGATCCGCGAACCGCGTGTCGATCTCCTTCACCGCCGGCTTCAGTATCGTGTCGTTGATCACCGCCGTCGCCACATCCGTCGCGTTGATCTTCACCCACTCCTGCCGGAACGAGCCCTCCCCCGCTCCGCGGTCCTCCACCGACACGCCCGCCCCCTCCAGCGCCGCCGAGTACCGCCGCACCACGTCCTCCGTCAGCCGCGTGCCCGCCGTTGAAGGCTCGATCCCCGACAGCATCGCGTACTGAAACTCCACCACCTGCTCGAGCTCCGCCACCCGCTCCCGCTCCGCGTCACGCGCCGCCGTCGCCTCCGCCCCCGAACGCTCCGCAGCAACCGCCCGCTCCGCGGCACGCATCGCCTGCCACGTCGTCCCCACCATCCCCAACACCAACGCGCTCGCCACCAACGCCCCCGCAACCACCCGCCCCTTGTTCCGCCGCACAAACTTCCGCGCACGGTACCCAGCGCTCGGCGGCGCGGCGAGCACCGCGTCGCCGTCCAGATACCTCCGCACGTCATCCCCGAGCCCGCTCGCAGACTCGTACCGCCGCTGGCGATCCTTCTCCATCGCCTTCATCACGATCCAGTCGAGCTCGCCCCGGATCACCGCGTTCAGCCGCGCCGGCTGCACACTCCGCCGCGCCGCCACCGCCGCCAGGCTCTCGGTGTTCTTGCTCAGCCGCGTGCTCGGCTTGGGCGGATCGACCTCGCGGATGATCCGCTGAATCTCGCCGTACGCCGCGGAACGCAACTCACCGCTCGAAAATGGCGTCGTGCCCGTCAGCAGTTCGTACAGCAGCACACCGAGCGAGTACACGTCCGTTCGCGTGTCGATGTCGAGCGAACCCTCCGCCTGCTCCGGGCTCATGTACTCCGGCGTACCGATCAGCGCACGATGCTCCGTGAACAGCGTCTTCTCCGTGAGCTTCGACGCAGTCGCCTTCGCGATCCCGAAGTCGATCACCTTCGCGTGCGGCCGCCCGTCCTGCGTGCTCACCAGGATGTTCGTCGGCTTGATGTCCCTGTGAATCACGCCCTTCGTGTGCGCGTGCTGCACCGCCGCGCACACCTGCACGAACAGGTCCAGCCGCTCCCCGATCCCAAGGTTGCTCCGATCGCAGTACTCCACGATCGGATCGCCCTTCACGAGCTCCATCACGAAGTACGGCCGCCCCGAATCCGTCGCCCCCGCATCAAGCACCTTGGCGATGTGCGGATGGTCCATCATCGCGAGCGCCTGTCGCTCCTGCTCGAACCGCGCCACCACCTGCTTCGTGTCCATCCCCAGCTTGATGATCTTGAACGCAACGCGCCGACGAACCGGACGCTCCTGCTCCGCCATGAACACGGTGCCGAACCCGCCCTCTCCGAGTTGCTGCAGCAACTTGTACGGCCCGATCACCGTGCCCGGCCCCTCCCGCTCCGCCGCCATCAGCGTCATCGCCTCCGCGCCCCCCGCCCGTACCCCCTCATCCACCGTCGGCGAACCCAGAAACCGCGAGTCCTCCGCCGCCCGCACCATCGCCTCCAACCGCGTGCGCAGCGCGGCATCACCCGAGCACTCCCGGCGCAGCACGTCCTCACGCGCGCCCGGCGACGCCGCCAGCACCAGCTCGAAGATCCGCCTCAACTCGCCCGCACCGTTCTCCGCCATGAATCTCGTCCTCTCGCCTCAGTCCCGCCCCGCCTCGATCGACTCACGCAACCACGCCCGCGCAAACGTCCACGCCCGCTTCACCGTCGCCGCGGAAATGCCAAGCGCCACCGCCGTCTCCTCCACACTCAACCCCGCGAAGTACCGCAGCCGAACCACCGCGGCAGCCTCCGCGTCCGCTCCCTCCAAGCGGCCGATCGCCTCGTCCAGGATCAGGAATCCCGCGGCTTCCGAACTCGACTCCAGGTCCGGCAGCGACGACAACTCCACCGCGGCACGCTTGGCCTCCGGCCCCCCACGAATCGCCGCCCCCTTCGCCCGCGCGTGATCCACCAGAATCTGCCGCATCGCCGCCGCGGCAGCCGCGTAAAAGTGCCCCCGCCCCTGCCACGGAACCTCGCGCGGCCCCGCCAGCTTCATATACGCCTCGTGCACCAGCGCCGTCGCCGACAACGTGTGCCCCCGCCGCTCCCCCCCCATCTGCACCTGCGCCGCCCGCCGAAGCTGGTCGTACACAAGCGGCAACAACCGCTCCGCCGCCGTGCGATCACCAGCCGCGGCCGCCGCCATCAACACCGTCGCGTCGTCTTGCTTGACGTCCTTGTCATCCATACCGGGGATCATAATCCAGATCCGCCGCCCCCTAAAAACAAGAAACCCCCGCCGAAGCGGGGGTAATGACCCCAATGGGATTCGAACCCATGTTCCCAGGATGAGAACCTGGTGTCCTGGACCAGGCTAGACGATGGGGCCAGTTTGCACGTACCAATACGACGAAGCAGGGGTCCAGTCCTGCGTCCGTGGACCCAGAGAATAGCGCGGCAAGGCCGCCGGTCAACTTGTCAGAACCAACCTCAGGACGCCGTCGCCGCGAGCTGACGGCGGAGCTGCGACAGCGCGTACACCGCCGCCTCCCGTTCCGTCTGCCCGACCACCGCGCCCCCATCGTTCGACGCGTCCCGCCACTCCGCCCGGAAGCAGTCAAAGAGCTGAATGTGGCGGATCGTCAGGGAGTACCCGGCCTCCTCAAAGCTCCGCCGCACGCGTTCGATGGACGGGAACGCCCGACCATCCGCGTGAAACTCGCAGCCCGAGCTATTCAGCCCGGTCCACCCAGTTGCGTACAGCTCATCGATGGCGAAATCCAGACCCATGCGACCCGTCCTTTCGTTTGACCGCCCCGAATCTTGGCGCAGCCGGAACACAGGTGCCACGTCTGGAACATCAGTATCGCAGGGGACTTGCGAGAAGTCCAGCGGGTTTCCGGACGCCCCCCGAACTTTCCATTATCCCCCACCCGTGGTGGGGTCATTCAGGGCCGGCTGGATCACCAGGACCACGATGTCGTACATCGCGTGGGTCATCGCCGCGATCCCGAACCCACGCGTCACGAACAGGACCGAGAAGTACACCCCGGCGAGCGAATAGAAGGCCATCAGGCCCAGATGGACCCCGCCGCCGGGCATCGCGATGTTCCGGTGGTACAAGGCGAACGCGATCGCCGAGACCAGCCCGCCGATCACGTACCCGACCCCGCTGGCCTGGCGGAGCATGTCGACCACGAGGAAGTGGGCCGCGGTGATGATCAGGACCCGGAACAGCAGCTCTTCGTACAGGCCCGCCCCCGCCGACAGCGTCACCCGCGTCTGCCAGGGGAGATCGAAGAGGGAGCCAGTGACGGACATCGCGGCGACGTTCCCGATGCCGTTGGGGTGCAGGGGAGCGAGCAGGCTGAAGACCCACAGGGGGATCGTCCAGAGCAGGGACTCGGCGAGCATCCCGACGAGCACCGGGGGCCGGACCTTCCAAGGATCCCGGTTCATGACGTGCCAGAGGAGCAGAACCAGAATCATGAGGGTGGTCGGGATGTAGCGACCGAAGGTCCCTAGGTCACGGAAGAGGCTGAGCAAAATACTGTGGGCCCCGATGGTCTCCGTCATGCCGCTGTCGGGGTTGGAGAGGTACCGCGTGGCACCGAACTCGTAGAGGGCGATCAGAGGCAGCAGGAACAGCAGTACATGGAGCGGCCGCTGCGCCGCCGAGGCGTAGGTCTCGAGAGGAGAGCGGGAGTTGAGGGCCGGCCGTGGCGGCATAGTGCGCGTCGAGCGTAGGCGCGAGTCCGGAAAAACAAAAACGCCCCGCGACAGAGTCACGGGGCGATGAGCGATTTCGGGAGACGAATCAGGCCGACTTGCCGAGGACCTTGGCCTTGACGCGGGCGTTCAGGCGGCTCTTGCGGCGGGCGGCGGTGTTCTTGTGGATCACACCCTTCTGAGCGGTGCGGTCGAGAATCTGGGCGACCTTGCGGAACTCGGCGCGGGCCTCTTCGTTGGTGCCGTGGAGAATCTTCTCCTGAAGCTCCTTGAGCGCCTCACGGAGCGTCGCGAGCCGCCAGCGATTGACAGCGCGGTGCGAGATGTTCTGGCGGACGGCCTTCTTTGCGGTGCGTGAGTGAGCCATAGGTCCTTTGAGATCCTCTCGAGCAGTACCCCGGAAGGCGAAACGTGCCCGAACATCCGGGGTCGGAATACTTGACAGGTTCCCGGCCAGAATCAAGTCGCGTCCCGCGCAGACTTGCCTGTCCGCTTCTGCCCTCGTAAGGTAGTGCACCTCGGAACGGCTTGCCGGGTTCGAGATGGGCGGGTGTAGCTCAATTGGATAGAGCATCTGACTACGGATCAGAAGGTTTCAGGTTCGACTCCTGACACCCGCGTTCACAAGGCCCGATTCGTCGGGCCTTGTCTGTTTTTAAGATCCCGTCGGGGGACTTGCGGACCGGAAATCCAGTCTGTAGTCTTCTGGGACTATGGGGAACCACTGGAAATCGTTCGCTTGGTTGGTCTTTGTTTGCTCGACGATCCTTCTGCCCGGCTGCGGCAACGCCCGGGAAGAGCAGGCGATCCGAGAGACGTTCAACGGGTTTGTCGCGGCCTGCGATGCGGCCGACGCCCCGTCGGCGGCCGTGCACCTCAGTTCCGCGACGTTCACGCACTGGGATCGGCTGATCCAACTCGCCCGATCCGGGACCAGATCGCAGATCTTCTCCCTGCCCCCCCGGGAACGGCTGGACGTGGTCTCGATGCGCCACCGATGCTCGGGCACCGAGCTCAAGAACCTCACTGGGCCGTTCTGGATGAAGGCCGCGATGGAGCGGGGCGCCTATATGAGGGTGGCCGAGGGCGTCGAGTTGAACACCTTCAAGATCCGAGGGGACTTCGCGGAAGTGACGCTGATGGTGGACGGGGAGGAAGCGGTCGGTCTCGACGGCCGCGAGCTTGAACTGCTGTTCGTGAAGGAGTCCGGCGGTTGGAAGTACGACCTGCCGAACAACCACGCGTACTCGAACTGGATTCTCGAGCGGGCGTCGAAGCTGACGAACCGCGACCTGAACGAACTGATCCTCGATGTCGAGGGACGCCTGACGGGTGAGCGGCCCCGATCTGACATCTACGACAAGCCGAACCCGGTCTAGCGGCCCGATCGTTCACAGCTGCGACAGGAACCGCACGTCGTTCTCGAAGAGCATGCGGATGTCGGGGATTCCGTACTTGCCCATGGCGAGGCGTTCGATGCCGAAGCCGAAGGCGAAGCCGGTCCATTCCTCCGGATCGACGCCGCACGCCTGGAAGACGTTGGGATCCACCATCCCGCAGCCGCCGAGCTCCATCCAGCGCTCGGGCTGGTCGGGGCGGAGGCGGACCTTCATGTCGAACTCGGCGGAAGGCTCGGTGAACGGGAAGAAGCTGGGCCGCAGGCGAACCTCGGCGGATTCACCGAAGTACGCGCGGGCGAACTGCATCAGCGTCGTCTTGAGATCAACCATCGTCACGCCGCGATCGACGTAGAGGCCTTCGATCTGGTGGAACATGAACGAGTGGGTCGCGTCGACGGTGTCGGGGCGATACACGCGGCCTGGGGCCACGACGCGGATCGAGTCCTTCAGCTTGCCGCCGCCTCGCTTCACCATCTCCTCCATCACGCGCACCTGCACCGTGCTGGTCTGGCTGCGCATCATCCGCGGCGAGCGTGCGCTGTTGGGGTTGTCGACGTAGAAGTTGTCGATCGGATCGCGGGCGGGGTGTTCCGGCGGGATGTTGAGCTTGACGAAGTTGTGGTCGTCGTCCTCGAGCTCGGGGCCCGAGGCGACATCGAAGCCCATGCGGGCGAAGACCTCGACGAGCTCATCGCGGACGCGCGTGATGATGTGACGCCGGCCCAGAGCCGACGAGGACACGATGCCCGGCTCGGTCACGTCCAGCAACTCGGAGGCCTTGGGCGCGGTGCCGATGGTGGCTTTGCGTTCGGCGAACGCCGCCTCGAGCGCGGCACGCACGGTGTTGAGCTTCGCGCCGACGGCGGGCTTCTGCTCCTTGGGGACGTCCTTGAACGCGCCCAAGGCGGTCTTGAGCTTGCCGCTGGGCCCGATGTAGGCGAGGCGCCAGGCTTCGAGGGCGTCGGGGGAGGCAACGCCAGCGAGCTCGGCGAGGCCTGTGGATTCGAGGGTTTCGAGGGTGGAGATCACGGGGCAAGGGTACGCCGCGAGCGTGGGGAATTCCGGGGCGTGTCAGGGTTCGACCACGACCTCGACCCCCGGCTCGAGGAAGACGAGGGTGGCGCGGACCGCTGACGCCGACAGGCCGAAGACCTTGGCGACCGCGGCCCGGTAGGCGTTGAGCTGGGGCCGGTAATGCTCGACGCGGTCGGTGAAGCTCTGCTCTCCGGGAGTAACCCCGTCGGTCTTGAAGTCCAGGACCTCCGCCCCGACGACCCGGCCGTTCTCCTCGAAGGTAACCAGACGGTCGATCTGTCCGTTGAGCACGATGTGCTGGTCGCCGACGGTCGCGGGCGCGACGAAGGCCCACTCACGCCGGACGCGCAGGGTGCTCCCGGCCGGGTACCGGCCTCGTCCGAAGACCGAGGCGAGCGGGCCGCCGAGGCGTGCAAGGAAGCGGTCGACCTCGGGGCCGGCGTCGTCCACACTCCAGCCGAGCGTGCCCGCGAGGTGGAGCAGGCGCGAGCGGGTCGGGAGCGGGCCGTCTTCGAGCCACGCGACCTGTTCGCAGAACGCGTGGATGAGCGTGCCGCGCTCGAGGCCGTGCGTCGGCTCAATGCACAGCACGGAGTCGAGCGTGCGGGTGGTTCCGCCTTCGAGGGAGGAGGGGCTGCGGCGAAGCCAGCGAGAGGTCGGTGGACGGGTCGTTTTCTTGAGCACGATCGGCCGCTCGATGGACTCGCGCGCCGGCTTGTGCTTTGCCGCGGCGGGGGTCCACTGTGCCTCGCCAGAGTCGAAGAGCAGGGCATCACCAGACTTCACACGGGAAGTGCGGAACGCGGCGCAGAGGAGATCGGGCGTGGCAACCGACTTTGGATCCGAGCCCCGCTCGGGAATGATCATCTCCAAGGAATGGATCGCGCGCGTCATGGCGACGTACAGCACGCAGAGTTCTTCGCTGACCTTCCCGGCCAGCGTGTTGCGCCGCATGTCGCGGAGACGCGAGTGCCACTCGCCGACGGCCTCGGGCGGCGCGATCGAAACGTCGCTCACGGGGTTGAAGGGCGAGCGGTTCCCGTGCTCGTCGAGGTGATCGACGAGAACAGCGGGCGAATCGTGGCGGGACTTCTCGAGCTGCGGCAGGATGACCGCGTCGAACTCCAGTCCCTTTGACTGGTGGATCGTCATCACGCGCACGTTCATGGCGAGCGGATCCGCGACGCGTTTCGTGCGCAGGAGCTTCGCCAACTCACTGGGGCGGGGCGCACGACGACGGTCGAAGGCCACCGCGAGTTCCGCCATCTGCTCGAGCCGACGGAGTCCGCGTTCGTCGACGAACGGCGCGAGCCTCGTCACCAGTCGTTCGCAGAACCGCTGGTAACCCACCCGCGCGAGTTCCGCCCGCACTTCGCGCGACAGGCGCGCACCGTGATCCGCGCGAGACCCGCGAGGGATGACATCGTCCGCGGCGATCCCGAGCAGCGGGCCAAACGGCGACGACGCGAGATGGAAGAGCGAGGCGGAATCGTCGGGATGGTCCGCGAGATGAAAGAGGGACGCCGCGGCGGCCACAGCGGCCGCGTCGGTAAGCAGGGATGCGCCCTCCTCGCTGGCGGGGATGCCGCGCAGCGCGAGCTCGTGGATCATCACCGGGATCATGCGGTTTGCACGGACGAGGATGCCGATGGTGGCGTTGGGGGCGAAGGCCCGGATCTCCGCGACACGATCCACCGCCGCGAGAACGCACGGATCGCCCTCCTTCTCTTCGTCCTCCGCGACCGACCAGAGCCTCACCCGGCCGGTGAGGTGTTGCTGGTGGGCACGATGCGTCTGGTACGACGCGGTCCACGCGGCGGCGGCGTCTGCTCCCGGGGGCGTGAGGAGGAGGTTCTCGTTCGTCGCCAACCCGCCGAAGACCTGGTTCACGGAATCGAGCACCGTCTGCGACGAGCGGAACGACACCGCGAGTTCGTGCGTGTGCACGGTCGACCACAGCGCGGGGATGCTCCCCAGCAAGCGAGACTGCGCGCCGCGCCAGCCGTACAGGGACTGCTTGGTGTCGCCGACGCACAGGAAGGTGCGGGAGCCATCCTGCTGGCTCAGCAACTCGTCGCACATCGGATAGAGCAGGTTGAACTGGAGCGTCGAGGTGTCCTGAAACTCGTCGAAAAGAAGGTGCTGGACCTGAGCGTCGAGCCGGAAGTAGAGGCGCGTGAGCAGGTCCTCGAAGGGCCGCGCGAGCACGTGCCGCGGCAGATCGTCGAACCGGTAAAGCCCGCGACGGGCCTTGAGCTTCTGGTACGCGGCATCAAAGCGGGTGATCAGGTTGAACGCCGCGCTGTTGCGGGCGGCGAGGTTCTCGACCGACATACCCGCGGCGTGCTCGGCGAGGTCGCGGATTGCGCCAACGAGCGATTCCTGGAGCTTGGCCCGGGAGTACGAGTTGAGTCCCGACTGAACATTCCGCGCGATGGTGCTGCCGAGCAGGCATTCCCAATCGTGGCCATCGGCGCACTCGGCGAGGACGCCACAGGCTTTCTCGATCGCTGAGCTTGGCTTACCCGAGGTCGCCGATGCGAAGTCACCCTCGCGCACCGCGCGGATCGCCTGCGCGACTGCCTCGCCGTCGAGCGTTTCGTGCTCGGGTCGGATCGAGTGCCACGGCTCCGGCTTCGCGCGGGCGAGCAGATAGGCGTCGTACAGGACGGCGATGATCTTGAGGAGCGTCTTGTGCGCGCTGCGACCGAAGCCGCCGGCGTGCCAGAGCGAGATCAGCGCGAAGATCTCGTCGCGGTCCGCGTCGCGGAGCGCGGCATCCACAGCCTCCACGCGCAGCCTCGCGTCCTCGTCCTCTTCGGCGATGCGCCAGCCGGGAGGAAGCCCCAGATCAAGCCCCAAGGCCCCCACCACCCGCGCCGTGAACGCATCGATGGTCTGGATCGCGAGCCGGTGCATCGCCCCCGCGACCCGCACGCACAGCGCGACGTACCCCTCGCGCCCGAGCTTGAGCCCGATGAACCCGTCCAGCTCCGCCGCCTTCTTCTCGCTCAGCGCCGCCTCCGACAACCGCTGCAGCACGCGGTCCAGGATCTCGCCCGCGGCTTTGCGCGTGAACGTCGTCGCGAGCACCTTCGCCGGGTCGAGCGTGGGCTCCCGCGCGATCACGTACAGAAAGCGATTCGAGAGCTGGAACGTCTTGCCCGTGCCGGCCGACGCGAGCACCACGGAGTAGTCGTCGAGGCGGGAACTCATGACTCCTCCTCCTCGTCCGACTCGCCCGGGGGCGCACCGAGAATCCCAAACCCGCAAAGCGCATCCAGCGCGGCATTCGTGCGGTACACGCGCCCGAGTTCCCCGAAGTCACGCGAGCGGATCGAACGCACGACCTCCACCGCCGCGTCATCGGCAGACCGCAGTGCTTCGGAGTCCCAGTTTGCCGGCATGATCTTGATGCTCGCCGGATCGCGCGTGAGCGCGACGTACCCAAGCGTCACGCGATCCTCCAGCGTAAAGAGCTTGAGCCCCTGCGCGAGGTGCCGGTACAGCGGGAGCTGAAGATCGATCCAACCCGTCTTGTTCTGGTGCGCCTTCTCCGGCGTGGTCACCGTGTCGCCGGTCTTGTAGTCGAGAATCGCCACGCGCCCGTCGTCGTGCACGTCGATCCGATCGATGCTCCCTCGAAGCCCGAATCCCGCGTCATCCACCACAATCGACGCCGGCTGCGCCTTCTCAGGCGTCCATTCCGTGCGGTGGATGTGCCACCCTTGGCGCCGCCACTGCGCCTGCTCCGCGGCGAACCGCTCCAACCGAAGCTGCGCCGAGCGGATCTGCAGCCACACCGGCACCGATGGCTCCGGGCCGAACCACGCCGCCGCCCGCTGCTGCAGCGCGGCGACAATGGCCTCGCGGATCTCGCCCTCGTCGCTGGAGTCCCGGGCCTCGCCGTTTCCAAAGTCCCGCAGCGCCTCGTGGACCAGCGTGCCGAACTGGCCGTCGTCAAGGTCCGCGCCGGGCTCTTCCTGTTCCGCAAGCCCCATCGCATGCTCAAGGAAAAACCGGTACGGCGAAGCGATGTACGCGCGAAACGCCGTGACCGCCATCCCCGCGAGCGGGTCCAGTTCCACCAGCGGTCGCGTTCGGAAGAGATTCTCGCCGCCCGCGCGCAGCCTCCGAACCGGCACGATCCTCGCGCCCCGCGCCACCGTGTGCCCCGAGTACTCCGCCAACCTCTGCACGATCTGCTCGTCGCTCGCGGCAAACAAAACTCGGCTGGGCGTGAGCGGCCCGCCCTCGGCATCGCGACGCCCCGCGATAAACGCCACACGCTCGCGCGAGTGACACAGCGTGATCGCCACGTACAGGTCTCGCGCCAGCCGCGACCGATCGCACGCCATGCCGAGCCTCTGGCGCAGGTTGTTCGGCAGAAACGGATCGGCCCCGAACGCCGCCGGCACCGCGCCCTCGTTCATCCCCGTGAGGATCACCGCTGCCGCGGGATCCATCGCCAGTTCCAGCCACCCGAGCAGTTCGATCGCGTCGTCGTCGGCCCGTGGCGGGAGCGGGTCCTGCTCCACGATCTCGAGGAACGTCGCGAGGAACTCGGGCCCCTCCAGCGTGATCGCGTCGAGCGCTTCGCACTCCGCGAGGGGCCCGAGGCGCGTCTTCACCAGTCGACACGCCTCCACCACGCGGCGAAGTTCCGGTTGCTTCTGCTCGATCTGCAGCCCGCCGTACAGCGTCCGCAGGATCTCCATCACCACCGCCGGCCACTCGCGGATCGAGCGAGCACCGCCGTCGCACAACGGCCGGCAGAGCTCCCCCACCGCCGCCACGGCCGCCGCGACCGTTTCGTCCGCGATCGTCTCCGGGATCCGCACCGCGAGGCTCTTGCGCCGCACCGCGTCGATCGCCACCATCCACTCCGACGTCGCCGGCACGCCCTCCCGCCCCAGCCGCTCGCACACCCACCGCTCCACGTCCGCGTGCCGCACCAGCGCGGCCAGCGTCGACCACCCGCCGCTCTCCGCGTGATCGCAGATCAACCGCAACGCCACCCCCGGCGCCGTACGAAAGAACGGCACGCCCGCCGCGGCACGCACCGACACACCATCGCACTCCCCCGCCACCCGCTCGAGCGCGGGCACAACCGACGCGTCCGGCACGCCGATCACCACCTCGTGCGCCGCGTACCGACCATCGAGTTCGGCGACAAACCCCAGCGCGGCCTCCGCCTGGGCCTCGGGCCCGTCCGCGAACTCGATCCGCTGCACATCCGCGGGCAACCTGCGATCGATCCACGCCCCGGGCACCACGCACCCAAAGCCGTCGAACGCCCCCGCTTCTTCCGGCGGTGCAAACACCAACGCCCGGATCTTCGCGCCGCTGTGCTCGAGCGCATCGCGCGTCGATTGGTTCAGCTCAGCGACCCCAAGCAGCACGATCTCGTCGCTGCTGCCGGGGCTGGGCTCGCGCAAACGCCGGAGCCTCCGTGACGCGCTGTCGTAAAGCCCCCACGACTCGAGCGTCCTTTCGTACCGGTGTTGAATGGCGGAAGCGGCTTTCCATCGGTCCTCCTCTTCAAAGAGCGCCAGCCCCTTGGCACGGGCCGGCACATCGGCAAACATCATCCCCTCGCCCGCCAGATCATCGTGGCACTTGATCAGGAGGTTCGCAACGGCGGACCAATACCCCATCCCCGCGCGCGGGCCCCCATCCGCCACCAGGCCCGCCAACTCATCACCCGTCGAACGCCGCAGCGCCTCGATCCACGCGAGCTTGCTCAGAATCGGCCCCGCGGGCGAAAGCCCCTTCGCGTCGTCCGGCCCAAGCGCCGCCTCCGCCGCCTCACCGGGCGTCACACACATCGGCGGCGACAGCACCAACCCCCGCTCCGTCGCGATCTCCAAAAGCAGCGACGTCAACACCCGCCCCGCACGCCCACCCGACACCACCACCGTCAGCGACGACAGGTCCAGGTCCGGACCCACCGCCCGCGCCGCCAGCCACCGTGCCGCGAGAACGATCGGCGGTGAATCCCATCCGAGGAAGATGCGTTCGACTGGTGCCATCCTTGCTCCGGTGTCCTGCAACCACTGACTCTTCGTCCAGAGGCTACCGCGAGCTATGGGTCATGGCGAGACAGATTCCGACACCGGTTTTCGCCCACTGACAACAGTATGTCAGTTTGCGAGACGAATTACAAGGGTTTCCCTGGCCCGAGCGTCACGGAGCGCAAGTTCATCACCCCCTGGCCAGGCTTCGACACCGGCCGAACCTCGATCGGGAAGTCACCCGGACGCACCTCCACCGCCTCCAGCTCCACCGCCACGAAGTCCCCCCACCCCTTCGTCGCCGGCACCGTGAATCGACGCGTCCCACCCGGGAACACCACGTCCACCTCCGCGCCCGCCGACCCCGGCTCGCACGCCAGCGTCACGGTCACCGGGCAGAGTTCCGCACGCGTCGCACGCACCTGCCACACCACCCGATCCTTCGCGTCCATCCAGAACCCGATCGCCCGCTTCTCCGCCTCGTACCGCGCCGAGTGCCCCACCACCATCGCGTCCGCCGCCTCCAGCACAAACGCCCCCGCCGCCGGCTGCTTCAGCGGCGTCTCCTCCACCCGCAGCGGCTTGCTCGGATCCGCGAGCGTCATCCGCAACACCGCCGCGTGCGGATCGTGCGGCCACCGGTCCAGCGCGATCACCACCCCGTCGTCGCGCTGCGTGAACGCCGGTTTGATCGACGGGTCCGCCAGAAACTCCGCCGATGCAAACTCCGCCTGCAGCCCCGGCAACAGCACCTCCCGCGCCGCAAACTCCTTTGGCAGGTCGAACAGGCACACGTACAGCTTCCCGTCACCAAAGGTCACCCGCCCGAACGGCGTCTTCTTGAACGGTGCCGCGGTCTTCCCGTAGATGCACTCGGAGTTCACCGCCATCCACGCGCCCATCTCACGCAGCCGCTCCACCGATGCCGCGGGAATCTCACCCTCCGCCGTCGGCCCGACATTCAACAGGAAGTTCCCGCCCTTGCTCACCGTCTCGATCAGCGTGCGCACCAGCTGCGTCGTCGACTTGAAGTTGTGGTCGTTCGACTTGAACCCCCAGGTGTCGTTCATCGTCATGCACGACTCCCACGCCTGCTCGAGCACCGTGCCCGTCGGCACCTCCTGCTCCGGCGTGCCAAAGTCCCCCGGATGATCCCCCGCCGTCAGCCCCGCCATCCCCTGACGCCCCTTGCCCACCCGATTGTTGATGATCGCCTTCGGCGCCAGCTCGCGGCACATGTCGTACAGCGCACGCCCGCGCTGCGGCGTCCACTCGCCGATCCATTCGCCATCGAACCACATCACGTCGATCGGCCCGTACTTCGTCAAGAGCTCCGTCACCTGCGAACGCAGCACCTGCTCGTACTTCGGAAACGCCTCACCCTTCGCGTCCGGGTGGTGCCAGTCCATGATCGAGTGGTACCAGCCGACCCGCAGCCCGCGCGCCCTCGCCGCGGCAGACAGTTCCTTCATGATGTCCCGCTTGAACGGCGTCGCGTCCATGATGTCGTACGCCGAGTGCGCCGAATCAAACAGCGCGAACCCGTCGTGGTGCTTCGTCGTGATCACGAAGTACCGCATCCCCGCGTCCTTCGCGAGCTGCATCCACACGTCCGCATCAAACTTCACCGGGTTGAACCGCGGCGCGAGCTTCTCGTATTCCTCCGGCGGAATCCGCGCCGAATCCATGATCCACTCGCCGATGCCGCCGACTTCCTTCCCATTCCACGTGCCCGCGGGAATCGCGTAAAGCCCCCAGTGGATGAACATCCCGAATCGCGCCTCGCGGAACCACGCCAGCCGCGCGTTCAGGTCATCCTCACCCGCGTGCGCCGGCTCCGCACTCCCCGCGAACACCGCCGGGAACCCCGCGCTCGCCCACACGCGGCGGGCCTGCCCCGCGCCCGCGACCAGCCGCGCCGCCGCGCCCGGGTACGCGTTCACCGCGCTCAGCATCTCCGGCCCGCGCACGCACATTGCCGTCGCGAGCGCATCGGCCTGCCACCCCTCGCGCGCCACCACCGTCGCCTGCACGGGATCCACGCACCCCAGCCCCGTCCGCGGGTCCACGACGTGCGCGTACCGCACGCCGCCGACCTCCACGAACTGCACCGAGTCCCCCGAGGTCGACACGCACGCGTTCGCGATCTCGATCGTCTCTCCAGGCCCGCCCCCACTACCCCCCAGCGCGATCGTCCACCCCGCGCGCCCCGGAGGCGCGTCCCCCACCGCGATATCGCCCGACAACGCCACCAGCGTGCGACGCGTCCCCATCGCCTCCATCGCCTTGCGCGCCTCATCGGCCGCGAACCCCTTGCCGATCCCGCCCAGATCAATCCTCACGCCCGCGGGTTGCAGCGACACGCCCTCCGACGAACGCTCCAGCCGCCCCGTCTCCCCAAGCCCCGCGGCGTGCAGTTGCTCCGCTGTCGGGAGCACGCCCGAATCCCGCGTCGCCCGCCACAGCGTCGTGAGCCCACCGAGATACGGGCTGAACGCGCCCCCCGTCTTCCCCCAGACATCCTCCCCGTGCCCCAGCACCACCGCCAGATCGCGGGGCAACTCCCCCGGCAGCACCCGCGTCGCGTTCAGCACCGAAACCGGGCTGTCCACCCGGTAATCGCTCAGCGCCGCATCCAGCTCGTTCATCCGTTCAAACGCCCGGTTCGCCGCGGCCCCTGCCTCCGCCTCCGACCCCGCAAAAACCACGACCCGGGCGCGTACACCCATCACGATTCTGCTATATTCGAAACGCCCCGGTCCGGCGTCGGCCCCGGGATCCGACAGGTTCATCGTGCAGGCGGCGACGGAGATGGCGATGGTGGCGAGCATGCGTGTGTCCTTCCGAGCGGCGTTCCAGATCGTCCGCGCCAGTCTACCACTTGCCGCGCTCGCGCTCACCGGAAGTTTCGCGCACGCCCAGGACATGCCGAAAAAGGGCGAGCCCGCCCCCGCCGTCACCGCCGCGGGCACGAAGCTCACGGAAAAGCTCGCCGGCACCACCCTCGCCATCGACGTGGTCTCCATCCCCGGCGGCACGCTGAAAAAGCCCGACCCCTTCGACCCCACCAAGACGGTCGAAGTCGAGATCAAGCCACTGTGGATGAGCACGACCGAGGTCACATGGGAGGTCTACGACGTCTTCGCCTTCCGCCTCGATGAACCCGAGTCCCAGGCCGCCTCCGCCGACGCGACCACCCGCCCCAGCAAGCCCTACCTCCCCGCCGATCGTGGCTTCGGCCACGAGGGCTACCCCGCCATCTCCATCACCTTCAACGCCGCCAAAGAGTTCTGCACGTTCATGAGCGAAAAGACCGGCCGCACGTACCGCCTCGCGACCCGCGACGAGTGGGAATGGGCCGCCCGCTGCGGAGCCGAGACCGACGCCGTCGACACCGCGACCCTCGACGAGTTCGCCTGGCACAACGGCAACTCCCCCGAAAAAACCCAGCCCGTCGCCCAGAAGAAGCCCAACGCCTGGGGCCTGTACGACATGCTCGGCAACGTCGGCGAGTGGACCGTCAACACCGACGCCAAAGGCCGCCTCTGCGGCGGCAGCTACAAAACCCCCACCGCCGACATCAAGCCCTCCCTCGCCGAAAAGCAAACCACCGAGTGGAACAAACGCGACCCCCAGATGCCCAAATCGAAATGGTGGCTGTCCGACGGCCCGTTCGCCGGCTTTCGCATCGTCTGCGAGCCCGCCACACCGTCGCCCGCCCCCGCCGGAGAGCAGAAGTGAACAACACCAATCTCACGTTGAAGTCCTCCCTCACCCGGCGTGAGTTCGTCGGCACCGCCGCCGGTATCGCCGCCGCCGCCGCCATCTCACCCCTCGCCGTCGCCCGCTCCGCCTTCGCCACCGGCGCCGAACAACTCAAAGTCGGCCTCGTCGGTTGCGGCGGTCGCGGCACCGGCGCCGCCACCAACGCCCTCAACGCCGACCCCGGCGTCGTGCTCTGGTCCATGGGCGACGCCTTCCAGGACCGCGTCGAATCCTCCTACAAAACCCTCGAAGGCCACTGCAAGGAAATGGACGAAAACGACGGCACCGACTCCTGGGCCAAGAAACTCCAGGTCGCCCCAGAACGCCGCTTCTCCGGCCTCGACAGCTACCAGAAAGTCATCGACAGCGGCGTCGACGTCGTTCTCCTCTGCTCCACCCCAGGCTTCCGCCCCACGCACATCGCCGCGGCAGTCAACGCCGGCAAGCACATCTTCACCGAGAAGCCCATGGCCACCGACGCCACCGGCATCCGCAGCGTCATGGAATCCGCCCGCAAGCAGAAGGAATCCGGCCGCAGCCTCATGAGCGGCTTCTGCTGGCGGTACAACTTCGCCGAACAGGCCACCATGGAGAAGATCCACGGCGGCGCAATCGGCGACGTCGTCGCCAGCTACTCCAACTACAACACCGACGGCTTCCCCTCCCCCAAGCCCCGCAAGGCCGAGTGGAGCGACATGGAAACCCAGCTCCGCAACTGGCACTACTACACCTGGCTCAGCGGCGACCACATCGCCGAGCAAGCCATCCACGCCATCGACTGGCTCTGCTGGGTCTACAAGAACACCCCGCCCACCAGCTGCACCGCGGCAGGCGGCCGCCAGGTCCGCACCGCCCCCGAGTTCGGCAACGTCTTCGATCACTTCACCGCCGTCTACGAGTACGCCAGCGGCTCCCGCGCCACCCACATGTGCCGCCACTGGCCCAACACCTCGCGCGACAACTCCCTCTACCTCAGCGGCACCAAGGGCAAGCTCACCATGCACCCCTGGACCCCCAGCCACGTGATCGAGGGCGAAACCAACTGGAAGTACGACGGCCCCTCGACCGACATGTACGACAACGAGCACAAGGTGCTCTTCAAGGCGATCCGCGACGGCAAGCAGCACTGGGACGGCGACTGGATGTGCACCAGCACGCTCATGGCCATCATGGGCCGCATGGCCGCGTACACCGGCCAGACCGTGACGTGGGAGCAGGCGCTGAACAGCAAGGAATCCCTCGTCCCCGCCACCCTCGGCTGGGGCGAAGCCCCCGCGGTCGAAGTCGCGAAGCCGGGCGTGACGAAGTTGATCTGAATGGCGGTCGCAAGGAGGTGCCGAGGGGACGGTGCGCGCAGAGAGCCTCGTCGCTGGCTCCACTACCTGAAATCCCATGAAAACCGTCCAAACCATCGTCGCCCGCGTGGGACGCCTGCAGGCGGAGACAGCAAGTGTTCTTCGCAACCTCTTAGCTGCCTGCGAGAATGATGAGTATCAGTTCACAAAGCAGTATCAGCAGGGTGACCCTCGGATTGCGGAGGTCCTTCAGACGATTCGCGGCCTCGGATTGAGGGCAGAGGAGGGGGCGGTGTCTCCGGGGACGTACGACCAGTACCTATCGCGTTTGCCGGAACCAACTGACTTCGCGGCGGCAGAGCTGGTCCAGGTCTTTCCCCCCTACAATTTCCCTGTTTGCTTCCCGGAACCTGATCGGCGTCCTTCGTTTCGTACAACGGATGTTCCGTTTCCAGAGGTCGACCTCTGCGGTAGCGGGGGAGGGGCGGGTGTCGCCCTGTATGCGCGAGATTCCCTGAAACAGAAGATCGAGGCGGAGCACTTTCGGGACATTCGGTGCGTGGAAACTCAACTCGTGCGAGAGTTTGAGCGCGGCGACGTCACCTACTACGAGCGACGCCCCTGGAAAACCTCAGTCGGCCCTTGGTGGCAACTGAGTTCACCCATCCGGTTGTGGCCGCCCGCGGAATACTTTCGGGAGAGCCGGGGCACGGCGCAGCCCGGCCTGCACCCGATTTCAGAGTACGGCGGACACCTCATGGAACCGGGATACAGGAACCTTGTGTTGGCCTTCCGCCGTGACGTCGTCCGGCAGCTCGGAGAGTTCGATCTGGCCATCCTCGCTCGCAACCCCACCAGCAGCGGAGTCGTGGTCTCGCGCCGCCTCGGAGAGTTCTTGGTCAAGAACCAGCCGGGCGCAAGCCTCTGGCCCGTACTGATTCTGGACGACCCCACGGAGGACCAAGGTCACAGCGCGACCCTTCCCGCGGCCATCCAGACCGCACCCGAGAAGGCCCCAATCCCCGCGCACGTGCACGATCCCCTCCCCGCAAACCCGCCTCGCACCGATGCTCCCGTCGAGACGCAGGCCCGCTCAGTGCACGGCACCCCAACAATCGAGTTCGTCTTCAATGCCAAGGCAAAGTACCACCTCTGGAAAGCAGGCGTCACGCAACTCTGCGGCGTCGTCATCAGCGAACGCATCCCGTTCGTGCTCCGATTCGCCGAAGGCAGCCCGCAGGTCGAGGAACTCACGCAAACGCTCCGACAACTCAACCTGCCGGACGTCGCCGCAACCCCCGCGGCTCGGGAGAGCCGCCTCTTCTACCAACGCCGTCGCGTCCGCGCATACTCCCCCGAGTCAATCGCCGCCGCCGAGTACCTCCTCTGGGAAGGAGTAGACTCCGAGTTCGACATGGCCGCCGGCCCCGAACGCAGCCAAGGTCACCTCATCCTCGCCGCGGTCAACTCCGAAGCCCGCTGGAGCTTCGACAGAGCCCGCGCCGAGCAACTCCTCTGGTCCTGCTTCCCGTACCTGATCGCAAGCAAGACCGCTCGCGCCGCGCTCGAAGCCGCCCAGTTTCAGGGCCTCGCATTCAACGACGTCGTCCTCGCCCTCCCTTGCGACGAGGACGAAGAGTACGACGAGGACTGGCTCCCCTACAAGACAGACCCCACGATCACAATCGCCCCATGCGAGCCGGGCGATGAGCTCTACGAACTCACCACCGACATCACCCTCCCCCCGATGGCCTCATCCTTCGTCCTCCGGCACCGCGGCGACGGCGTCCCCGTCCCCATGGACGACCCCTACTCCAATCTCGGGAACCCCCACTTCGACGACTTCCAACCCGTCTACCGCCGAAGCGATCTCCCCACCTTCGACGCCGCGTTCGCCCTTGAACCTAGAGGAGACGTCGAGTACGCCGATTCCAAGTACCTCATCGTCTCTCAACGCCTCGCCAGAAAGCTCCTCGAACTCACCCCCCAAATGACCTTCCGCCCAGTGGCACTCATCGACCACTGAACCCCCGGATCACCCCTCTTCCTAAGGCCCACGGCCTCTCCCCTATGGCCTACGGCCTATGGCCTTCCCCCTATGGCCTATGAGCCCGTGAACGATTCGGGGTTCTGTGGATCGGTTATGGTCAATGGACTCCGGCCCAGGTGAGGGGGCCGTGGGCGCTTAAACGGCACATCGAGGGCCGCGGTTCACCGAGGA